>ENA-OOKA01000068-OOKA01000068.1-human-skin-metagenome-genome-assembly--contig:-NODE-68-length-36454-cov-5.924998_pt1 | contig 36454 bp, 32 predicted proteins | sample MGYA00248825_ERZ500995 | MGnify/ENA primary metagenome ERZ500995 (study PRJEB25958, sample SAMN03398540) | human skin metagenome | study: EMG produced TPA metagenomics assembly of the Human Skin...
TTCGCTCGACTGCTCGCCGGCGAGCCCCATGTTGCTTCGACGCCTTGACATCGCCCTCCCGTCCAGTATGAACACTACGAGCATAAGGAGTCCGTATTTCTCGGTCTTCCTCGCCGCGCAGGTGCACAAACAGGCTAAGGGGTTCCTGTCGAAGCACATCACCGTGGGGCAGATGATGGAGGAGTCCGGGGACATTCACCATCTCGTTCCGAAGAACTACCTGATGAAGTCTGGCGTTACGGACCGTACGCAGTACAACCAGATCGCGAACTTCGCATTGACCGAGACGCCGATCAACATTGGAATCAAAGACAGTGTGCCCGCCGCCTATCTTGGACGCGTTCGAACACAGATCGAGGATGGAAAACTGTCGCTCGGCGAGATCAATTCGCTGGAGGAATTGCAAAAGAGTTTCGCTGAGAATGCGGTCCCGCTGACACTCGAGGAGACGACTGCTGCGAACTACCAGGAGTTCCTGGCCAATCGCAGAGCCACGATGGCCGAGTATATTCGCGACTACTACTTTTCACTTTGACAATGTGAGTTGCGACGCCGAGCGTCCGATCTCGTCAGCGTTCGACGACGACTCCGTCGGCATCGGCGAAGACCATCGCTCCGGGACGGATCGTCGCCCCGCCGAACTCGACGACGATGTCCTGCTCTCCGTCGCCGGTCTTCCCGCTCTTGCGCGGATTGCTCGCCAGGGCCTTGACGCCGAGGTCGAGGGTGGCGAGGACCTCGCGGTCGCGGACGGCGCCGTTGATGACGACGCCGACCCACCCGTTGCCCAGGGCGAGTTCGGCGATCATGTCGCCCATGAGCGCGGTTGCGATCGATCCGCCGCCGTCGACGATGAGGACGGAGCCGTCGCCCGGGCCCGAGAGGACCGACTTCACCAGCGCGTTGTCCTCGAAGCAGCGGACGGTGCGGGCCGGCCCCGAGAACGCGACCTTGTCTCCGAAGTCGATGAAGTTGAGCGCGATGGAATGGAGTTCGGGACCTCGTTCGTCCCAAAGGTCGGCGGTCGAGACGGTCACATGTCCTCCACAGTCATTCGGCGGCGCGGGCGGTCTGCTCATTGCTCACGAGCTCCCAGACGTGATCGTCGGGATCGTGGATGTAGGCGGTGTGCGAGCCGTCGAGGTCGACCGGCGGGTCGGCGCGACCTCCGGCGGCTGCCGCCCGCTGGGCGACGTCATCGACCTCGCCGGGGGAGGTGATCGCGCACGAGACGATGACCGCACCGGGAGCGGGGACGGCCGCGGTGCCGACACCCGCACGGTCGAGGTAGGTGCGGTACTCCGCCTCGGCGATGAGGAAGAGGGAGAGGTGGGGGAGTTCGAAAGCGACGATGATGTCGTCGGCGTCGGAAGGCTCGAGGTCGAAGCACTCCCGGTAGAAGCGCAGAGAGCGATCGAGGTCGGCGGCGGGCAGGCAGACGACGACGGCAGCGGGTCTCATGCCAGCACCGTAGCACGGGACCGAACCCCCTCACAGGGGCCCGGCGTGATTGGCCCAGGTCCCGGCGTTGTCGATAGAGTAGAGGGGTGCCTTCTTCCGTTTCGACCCTCCGGCAGTCCGTCCGCGACGCCGTTTTCCCGAAGTCGAAGCTCATGACGACTCTGTCGAACGGCACGAACGGGTGGATGAGTTCCTGGGGGACGAACGCCCACGGTGAGATCGCCGGCTGCCCGCCGCCGCGCCGCTGACACGCGGATCCGCCCTCTCGGGGTGGATCGACGCGCCCGCGCGCCCTCATCCCATCTCTGCGAAAGCGACCTCACCGATGTCTTCGGCCACCCCTGATTCCTCTGCCCCTGCTCGTTCCCTCCGCCAGACGATCGCCCGTGTGCTCAAGCACGACGCCGTCGGCGGCATCCTCCTGCTCGCTGCGACCGCAGCCGCGATCGTCCTTGCGAACTCCCCGGCGGCCGACTGGTACGAGAGCCTCCGCTCGACGAAATTCGGCCCCGAGTCCCTCAAGCTCAACCTCTCGGTGAACAGCTGGGCTTCGGACGGGCTGCTCGCGATCTTCTTCTTCGTCGTCGGCCTCGAACTCAAAGAGGAGTTCGTCGCCGGCAGGCTGCGCGACCCGAGGACCGCGGCGATCCCGGTGGCCGCTGCCATCGGCGGTGTCGCCGTGCCCTCGCTGCTCTACGTGCTCGTCAACCTCGATTCGGGCGGCGGTGCACTCAACGGCTGGGCGATCCCCGCGGCCACGGACATCGCGTTCGCCGTGGCGATCATCGCGATGGTCGGCAGATTCCTGCCGCCCGCGCTGCGGACCTTCCTCCTCACCCTCGCCGTCGTCGACGATCTCCTCGCCATCGCCATCATCGCGGTCTTCTACACCGACGATCTGGCATGGGCCCCGCTCGGCCTCGCGCTGCTTCCGCTGCTCGCGTTCGGCTTCGCCGTGCAGCGGGGGATCCACGCGTGGTGGATCCTCATGCCGCTCGCGTTCGCGACCTGGACCCTCGTCCATGCCTCCGGCATCCATGCGACGATCGCCGGCGTCCTCCTCGGATTCACCGTGCCGGTGGCAGCGAAGGCGCGTCGCGGGAAGGTGCGCCGCGGGAAGGCGGCTGAGCGCGGATTCCACGCCCATGACGGCATCCACGGCGCCGAGGGGCACGGGCCAGCCGCCCGCTTCGCCGATGCCTGGAGCATCCCCTCTGCGGTGATCGCGGTGCCGATCTTCGCGTTCTTCGCCGCCGGAGTCGACGTCGGCGGACTCTCGGGCCTCGCCGAATCACTGGTGAGCCCGGTCGCCGTCGGGATCATCCTCGGGCTCGTCCTTGGCAAGCCGGTCGGCATCGCGGTCTCGGCCTTCGTCGTCACGCGGATCCGAGGATTCTCCCTCGACCCCACGTTCCGGTGGGTCGACCTCATCGGCGTTTCGTGCCTGGCCGGAGTCGGCTTCACCGTGTCCCTGCTCATCGGCGATCTCAGCTTCGGCGAAGGCGACGACCGCGCGCAGATCGTCAAGGTCGGTGTGCTCTGCGGCTCCCTTCTCGCCGCGCTCATCGGGGCCGTCTGGCTCGCCGTGCGCAACCGGCACTACCGTCTGGCCGGTCGCACCCACGATCTCGTCCGCGACGGCGGCATGACGCGCTCGTCCGCCTGAGGGCGACGGTGCCCTCGCGGAGGTGACCGGTCACCGGTCGCCTCCGCCGACGGCGTGTCGGGCGCCGATTCCCGAATCGGCCAGGCTTCCTGTATCCGAATCCGTTCTCACCGGGCAAAATGGAGATGACACACTCATCACCGATGGAGGCACGCGATCATGTCCGAGACTTCCGAACCCGCAGACGAGCCCACCGAGACCACCGGCCCCACGGCCGAGGAGCTCGACGCCCAAGCCGCCGACCGCGCTCACCAGGACGAGCTCGTCGAGGAATGGGGAGACGAGTCGTTCCCTGCCAGTGACCCGCCGGAGAACTACTGATCCGATGAGCCGCTCTCGTCGTCGGACGGGGGCGGCTCTGTCTTTCGGGCCGAGCCGGAAACCGGGCCGGTCTCGTCGTCGAGGCGGCTGGGCGGGCGGCGGCGCACCGTCACCGACCACCGGCCGGCGGCGTCGAGGGCATTCGTCACCCGTGCCCCCACTCCCGGGCGAGGGCGAACTCGATGAGGGCCTCCACCCGTGCGGGCAGGGTGATGCCTGAGGGCCAGATGACCTCGACGCCGACCGGCTCGACCGCCGGCTCGATCTCCTTGATCACCAGGGGGTAGCCCTCATAGCTGGCGGGATTGCGCAGGCGCTGGACGAGCACTCCATAGCCGAGCCCGCGACCGACGAGCGTGCGCACGACCTCGTAGCTCGTCGTCCGGTGCCGCACCTTCGGCTGGAGGCCGCGGTCATGGAACATCGAGAGCGTGTGCTGGCTCGACGGGGGCGAGTCGAGGAGGATCATGTCGCGCTCGACGAGGTCCTCGAGGCGCACCGTCTCCCGGTCGGCGAACGGATCGTCGGCGGCGAGGACGACATGGGCGGGGAGGTCGAAGAGGCGTACGTGGTTGGGGGTGCCGGGGATGAGCGTCTCGTAGACGAAGGCGACGTCGATCTCACCCGATTCGAGACGTCCCGCGAGGCGGTCCTGCGTGGTCTCGACGATCTCGAGGCCCACCCGCGGGTGCTGGTCGCCGAACTCGGCGAGGAGGACGGGGAGGATCACCGGCGCCAGGGTCGGATAGCAGCCGATCGTCACCGGCCCCGCGAGTTCGCCGTCGGTGGTCGTGAGTTCGCGCTGCAGTTCGTTCGCCTCGGCGATGAGGGTCTGCGCGCGGGCGACGACCTGCTTTCCTGCGGCCGTGAGGACGAGTCCCTGCGCCTTCCTCCGCACGCACAGATGGGATTGGAGCTGATGCTCGAGCGCGGTGATGGCGTCCGAGATCGCCGAGGAGGAGACATGGAGTTCCGCCGCTGCGGCTGAGATCGTGCCCAGGCGGGCTGCCGTGACGAGGTAGGAGAGCTGGCGCAGGCTGAAGTTGGGGACGAGGTCTGCATGCATATTCGACTTTTCCGAACTAGTAATGCGATTAATTCCGCTTTTCCTTTTCTTCCATTCTCCACATACTGGTCTGTGAACGCCATCACAGATCTCGAAGATGAGGGGGAGACAACGATGACTTCTCAGCTCCACGCCGACGCGCCGCAGACCGCGGACCAGGTTCCGGTCGCCGATTGGGTGACGATCCCCGACCTCTACGCGGACCCGTTCCCCATCTACGAACGACTGCGCGCCGAAGGCGGAGTCCACTGGGTGCCGTCGGTCAACCGCTACCTCATCACCAGCTATGAAGCGGTCAGCGAGACCGAGCACGACCAGGAGGTCTACTCGGCCAACGAGAAGGACTCACTGCAGATCCGTGCGATGGGCCACTCGATGCTCCGCCGTGACGATCCCGAGCACTATGCGCAGCGCCGCGCCTGGCAGCCCGTCCTCAAGCCGGGCTACGTCAAGCGGATCTGGACGAAGATGTATCGCGAGGTCGCCGAGGACCTCCTCGCGAAGCTCATCGAGAAGGGTCCGGGATCGGACCTCATCTGGGACTTCGCCGCCCCGTACGCCGCCGAGACGCTGCGGCGGATGATCGGGCTCTACAACGTCGGCCAGGAGGACATGCAGCGCTGGTCCCAGACGCTCATCGACGGCGTCGGCAACTACTCCGACGACCCCGTCGTCTGGGCGAAGGCCGAGCGGTCCTTCAACGAGGTCGACCTCGCCCTCGACGAGATGCTCGACCACCACCTCACCCACCGCGACGACTCCCTCCTCTCCGGGCTGCTCTCGATGCCCGGGGACAGGATGCCGATCGAGCAGATCCGAGCGAACATCAAGATGACGATCGGCGGGGGACTCAACGAACCCCGCGACGCCCTCGGAGTCGCAGCCCTGGCGATGTTCGAACACCCCGAACAGCGGGCCGCGGCCATGGCCAACCCTGCTCTGTGGGCGACGGTCTTCGAGGAGACCATCCGGTGGATCGCCCCCATCGGCATGTACTCCCGCCAGGTCACCCGCGACACGGTCCTCGCCGGCACCCCTCTGCCGGCGGGTGCAAAGCTCGGCATCTGCGTGCTCTCAGCCAACCGCGATGAGACCGTCTGGGCCGAGGCCGAGAAGTTCAACATCCATCGCGAGGTCAAGCCCCACCTCGCCTTCAGCAAGGGCGTCCACGTCTGCCTCGGCAACTGGGCGGCCCGAGCCGAGATCGCCGACGTCGCCCTGCCGCTGCTCTTCAACAGCCTGAAGGGCCTCGAGATCGACACCACGCAGGAGACGACAATCGGCGGATGGGTCTTCCGCGGCATGCTCACGCTGCCGGTGACGTGGACCGGGGCCACAGCCGGACCCGACTACGGTGCCGCCGTCACCGGGGGGACCACCTCGGCGGGGGAGTCGGGCACTGACCGCGGACCCGGACCCAAGGTCGCCGTCGTCGGCTCCGGACCGTCGGGCTGCTTCTCCGCGAAGGAGATCCTCCGTCAGGTTCCCGGCAGCTCCGTCGACGTCTTCGACCGACTTCCCGTACCGTACGGACTGCTGCGCTACGGTGTCGCCGCCGACCACCAGGGCACGAAGTCCGTGTCCACGCAGTTCGACCGACTCTTCGCCGACCCCCGGGCGCGCTTCATCGGCAACACCGAGCTCGGCCGCGACATCTCGATGGACGACCTCCGGTCGAACTACGATGCCGTCGTCCTCGCCAGCGGACTCTCCCACGACCGCGACCTCGCGGTGCCCGGAGCCGACCTCGACCGGGTCTATCGGGCAGGCACCCTCACCCGGATCCTCAACGGTCACCCCGACGAGGCGGCCGCTCCTGCCGTGACCCTCGGCTCGCGTGTCGCCATCGTCGGCCAGGGCAACGTCGCCGTCGACATCGTCCGCCTCCTCACCAGTCAGGACGAGACACTCGAGGGCAGCGACCTCGACGACCGCGTCTACCGGCCGCTGCGCGCCGACATCTCCCGCCTCGACGTCATCGGCAGGTCGGGGCCGAGCGCGGCGAAGTTCGATCCGGTGATGATCCGCGAACTCGCCCGCGTCCGCGGACTCCGACACGTCCTCCACGGTGTCGACCTCGAGACCACCGCCCCGGGCAAGGACGCGAAGTTCGACGCGCTGCGCGACCTCCTCGATCCCGCGATCGACGGCCATGCCTCCGGTGCATCGATCGAGGTCCACTGGTGGTTCACCGCCGTTCCGGAAGCGATCACCGGAACCGACGGCGCGGTGTCCGGCATCGACATCGACGTCGCCGGGGAAGCCGTCCACCTCGAGGTCGATTCGGTGATCACAGCGATCGGCTTCGTCCGCGACACGGCCACAGTCGCCCGCCAGGGCATCTGCCCGGTCTCGCCGATCCCCGGCGACGGACGGATCAGCGATGGTCTCTTCGCGATCGGCTGGCTCAAGGGCAACGGCCGCGGCACGATCCCCGACCAGCGCACCGAGGCGAAGACGCTCGCGGCGTCGATGGCCGCCGAGGTCAACGCCGGGACGATCTCGAACGGCGCTGCGGGGCTCGACCCCGGTGCGCAGTCCACGGACTTCGACGGCTGGCGTCGCATCGACCTCCGCGAGCGCCTCGGCGCGGGTGTCGGGCGCTGCCGGTCGAAGATCACCGACCGACAGGAACTGCTCTCCGCCGCGCGGGATGAGAGCCTCGACGCGCAGCTCGAGACCTCCTCGGGCAGCGTCGGCCACGACCTTGCCCCCGACGTTCCGCTGACGATCCTCTTCGGCACCGAGTCGGGCAATGCGGAGCTCGTCTCCGAGGAGCTGGGGGCGTTCATCGGAGAGCGCGACGACCTCGTCATCGCCGACCTCGCGACGCTCAGCCCCGCCGACCTCGACCCGAACCGCTTCCACCTCGTCGTGTGCTCGACCTACGGCGACGGGGAGGTCCCGAGCTCGGCGAGGGAGTTCTACGCCCAGCTGCAGGAGGGCGACGTCGACCTCACCGGGGTGCGGTTCGCGGTGTTCGGGATGGGCGATGCGAGCTATACGAAGACGTACTCGCGCGGCAGCGAGCTCCTCACCGAGGCCCTCGAGGCCCGAGGCGCGACTCGGGTGGGCGAGTACGGTCGCCACGATGCCAGCGGCACCGTCCCCGCGGGGGAGGCCGCATGCGAATGGGCGGAAGGAGTGCTCTCGAACCTGACGACAGAACACTCTCCCGCCTGACCCGCGCCGCGGGCAGGGCTCACTCCACGACCGCGTTCCACGAGCCCTGCCCGCCGGCGCTGTGCTCCACTCCACGGCCACAGCACTGCAATCACGATCGAACAAGGACGTTCTCATGACTGTCACTCACGGAACCACGCCGCAGGCGAAGCGGACTCAGCGGAAGGTCGCCTTCGCCACCGTCATCGGCACGACGATCGAGTGGTACGACTACTTCACGTACTCGACCGCCGCTGCCCTCGTCTTCGCCCAGCTCTACTTCGCGCCCGCCGGCGAGGCGGGCGCCCAGATGCTCTCCTTCGCGACGATCGGCATCTCGTTCCTCTTCCGGCCCCTCGGCGCGTTCCTCGCCGGGCACTTCGGTGACCGGCTCGGGCGCCGTTTCATCCTCGTCGTCACGCTTGTGACGATGGGTGTGGCGACCGCGCTCATCGGTCTCATCCCCACCTATGCGGCCATCGGCGTCGCCGCTCCGATCATCCTCATCCTGCTCCGCATCATCCAGGGGCTGTCCGCGGGCGGCGAATGGGGCGGTGCCGCGCTGCTCGCCGTAGAACACGCCGAGGTGACCCGGCGCGGCCGAGCCGGGTGCTACCCGCAGCTCGGCGTGCCCTTGGGCATGCTGCTCTCCTCGGGCGTCATCGCGCTCATGACCGGCGTCATCTCGCCCGGGGATGCGTTCCTCGAATGGGGATGGAGGATTCCGTTCCTCCTCTCCGTCGTCCTCATCGGCGTCGGCTACTGGGTGCGCCGCACGGTCGAGGACACGCCGGTGTTCCAGGAGATCCAGGAGGAGTCGGCCAAGCGCAAGGCGCCGATCCTCGTCCTCTTCAAGAAGCACCTTCCCCTCGTCATCGTTGCGGCCCTCATCTTCGCCGGCAACAACGCGAGCGGCTACATGACGACCGGCGGCTTCGTCACGAAGTACGCGACCGACCCCGTCGGCTTCGCCCCCACCGATGTGCTCCTGGCGATCACCTTCGGGTCGTTCGTGTGGCTGCTCTCGACGGCCGTCTCGGGTTACCTCGCCGACGCCATCGGGCGGGTGAAGACCTACGTCTTGGGCTTCATCATCCTCATCGTCGCCGCGTTCCCGCTGTTCTGGCTCATCAACACCGGCAACCTCGGGCTCATGTACCTTGCGCTCGGTGTCTTCTCCATCGGGCTCGGCCTCTCGTACGGGCCGCAGGCGGCCCTCTACGTCGAGCTGTTCCCCGCCTCGATCCGCTTCAGCGGCGTCGCGATCTCCTATGCCCTCGGTGCGGTCATCGGCGGAGCGTTCGCCCCGACGATCGCTCAGGCTCTGCTCGAGGCGACCGGGACGACCGCTTCGGTGTCGCTCTACCTCGTCATCATGGCCGGCATCTCGCTGTTCGCCGTCTCCCTGGTCAAGGACCGGCGCGGCATCGATCTGTCAGTGAACAACGAAGACGCCCAGACTGTGGGGGTGTGGCGCCGGGGCTGACCTCGCCGAGGCGGCCGTCGGACATCGACGGTCGCCTCGCCGGTCAGTTCGGAGGCCTCGTCGGTGCCCTGGGCCGGTTGCTCGGGGCATCGATGCGTGCGCAGAATCAACGACTTGCGTGTCGCCAGTCGGGGGTCCGCGCCATGACGAGGAATCAGGGGCCTGCTGCCGGCGGAGGGGCTCAGCCGGTCGACGGCGGTCGCATCGCCGGCAGCTGAGCGCGTTCGACGATGACGGCGATGTGGACGCGGTTGCTCGTGTCGAGCTTGATGTTGATCCGATTGAGATGCGTCTTCACGGTCGCCTGACTCATGAACATCGTGTCGGCGATCTCCTGGTTCGACAGGCCCTGCGCGACGTAGACGGCGATCTCGAGCTCACGTTCGGTGAGGTCGGCGAGCAGCTCCTCGGCTTCGCGCTGCATCGTGCGCGCTGAGCGGGACGTGGCGTTTCCGATCAGTCGTCTGAGGGCGACAGGGGAGACGAACGGCTCATCGGCGTGGACTCTGCGGATCGCCTCGGCGAGGGCGGAGGGGCCGATGTCCTTGACGAGGTATCCGGCGGCTCCGGCCTCCAGAGCGCGATAGAGGTAATCGTCGCTGTCGAAGCTCGTGAGCGCGACGACCTTGGGCGGGCGGACGCTGTTGGTGAGCCGTTCGATCGCCTCGATCCCGCCGATGCCGGGCATCCGGATGTCCATGAGGACGATGTCGGGGAAGTGGAGGGCGACCTGGTCGAGGGCGTCCTCACCGCTGAGCGCCGACCCGACCGTCTCGATGTCGTCCGTCGTGCTGAGGATCCCCTTGATCCCGGTGACGACCATCGGGTCGTCGTCGACGACGATGACGCGGATGGGATCGGCGGTCTGGGTCATGGACGACAGACTACCGGAGGGTGATGACACCGGTGACGACTGCGGTATCAGGCCGGGTCGGTCGGTTTCAGCCTCGGCGGGGGAAGGGCGGGAGGATCACCTCGACGACGAAGTCGCCGTCACGAATACCGATGTGCGCCTCGCCGTCGAGCATGACGGCCCGCTCGCGGATGCCCTCGAGGCCGGATCCCGAACCGGACGTGGACAGTGGACGGCTCGCCGGGGCACCGCCGCGGGAGAACGGCGGGGCCGACGGCCGGGCAGGAAGCACCTCGGCGCCGGTGTCGCGATGGCCGTGACGCGGACTCGGCACAGGCGCGGGATTGACGATGATGAGATGGCCCCCGCGGTCGGCGGAGACCGAGACCTCGACCGTCACAGGCGCTCCGGGGGCGTGCTTCATCGCGTTCGTCAGGGACTCCTGGACGATCCGGTACACAGCTCGGTCGAAGCTCGTCGATGCGCTCTCGACGTCCTGGATGATGATCGAGGGGCGCACGATCGTGCCGGTGGCCTGCACCGACGTGATGAGCTGGGGGATCGAGCGCATCGAGGCCAGGCTCGGGGGAGTCGACTGCTCCTTGTGCGGGCCGGCGCCGGCCAGCGTGCCCTCACGGACTCCGCCGACGAGCTCGCGCAGATCCTCGAGGGAGGCGTGCGCCTCCTGCCGAAGCGCCGAGGCGGTCGACGCGACATCGGCGCCGTCCTTGCTGCCGAGTTCGAGGGCACCGCTGTGGAGGGAGATGACGGAGAGGCGGTGGGAGAGCGTGTCGTGGAGTTCGCGCGCGAGCAGTTCGCGTTCGGACTGGCGCGCGAGTTCGGCCGAGAGCGATTCGTTGCGCTGTGCCTCTCGATCCGCGCGGGCTTCGACCGCTCTCATCCGCTGGGTGCGCCGGATGAGATACCCCAGTCCGAGGCTGAGACCGAGAGCTATGGTGCCGATGCCGATGGTCACGACGTTGACGGCGAGGACGGTGTCTTCCGGAGGTGTGGGGAGCGCGGGATTGCCCGGCTGCACCGCTGAGGAGATGACGAAGAAGCTGAACGGATTGAGTGCCGTCGGGGAAAGGCAGTGTCGCACTATCGAACCGATGACGACGACGGAGCCGGTCACTGCGGCGATGACCGCACTGCGGCGGGACCCCCGGATGATGAGGTGGAACAGTCCGATGAGCATGAGGAGGCAGTCTCCCCACGCCAGTGCCGGGACGAGCCCGACGAGGAAGGGCACCCACGGCCATCTGCGGCGCATGAACACGGTGCCCCACATCGGCAGGAGCAGGATGACGAGGAGGACGCCGATGACGCTGAGAATGCCGTCGCCGAATGCCAGTGTGTTCGCCGTCAGAGCCATCATCGAGGTGAGATAGCCGGAGACGAAGATGACGATCCCGATGAGGATGCTCCCGGTGATCCGCAGCCAGCGCGGGGTCGAGCCGCGCCGACCCGACGCCGAGTGGGTCGCCGATCGGCCGTGCTCAGCCGCCGACCGACTGGTCACGTTGCCTGCAGGAGGCGACCACTGGAGCTGCTGTCCGCTCGTCGCCGCGGGACCGTGCCCCATGGGTGTCGACTGGACGGGATGGCGGGGAGGTCGCGGAGGGATGTTGAGCGCAGGTCGGCGCACGTCCGAACCGTGGCGGCCCGGGGGTGCGCCGTCGCGATCATGCGGCAGCATGCTGCCGGGGTGCTGAGGAGCGCGCGGAGCCCGGGCCGGCTGCGGCGACTGAGCCGGCTGCGGCCGGTGCTGCTCCGGCGGGGGTGGTTGACCTGACACAGATGAATCGTATCGGCAGGGTCTGACACGCGTAGTCCACCGATCGGGTGAAGAGCATCAACCGATCGGCTCGCCTGTTCGATCCGATGGGCGGACGCGCAATCCTGAGAATTCCCCGAGGCTGAACGGGTCAGAATTATTCGCCCCTGCAAGGAGCATCATGTCGAATCCGCCCGACCCATATCCCCAGCAGTCCGGTCCTCAGCAGAACTCTCCCCAGCCGCCCGGTCCCCAGCATCCGGCAGGTCCCCAGCCATCAGGTCAGACTCAGTGGTCGCCGCAGTACGCGGCACCGCAGTACGCCGGTCAGCCGCAGCCCGGTCAGCCTCAGCCCGGTCAGCCTCCCCAGTGGGGCCTGCAGCCGCCGGCCGGCCCCGGCGGCTATCCGGGAATGCACCCGGGGCAGAAGCCTCCGAAGCAGAAGAAGCCCCTGCTCAAGCGCTGGTGGTTCTGGCTCCTCGTCGTCCTCGTCGTCATCATCTTCTTCAGTGCGATCTCCGGAGGCGGCGGAGACGAGACCGAGGACACAGGCTCGACCTCGTCGCAGGGTGGCTCCGACGGTGGTGCGGCAGAGGAGCAGGACACCGGTGAGAAGCCTGCGGAGGACAAGCCCGCCGAGGAGAAGGCCGAGGCCGCCCCCGAGTACGGCATCGGCGATGCCGTCACCGCCGACGGGTGGGAGATCACCGTGAACAAGGTCGAGGACGGAGTCTCGAGCGTCGGTTCGGAGTATCTGAACACTGAGGCGCAGGGCCAGTTCGTCACGGTCTCCCTGTCGGTGAAGAACACTAAGAGCTCACCCGAGTACTTCTTCGAGGACAACATCAAACTCGGTGACGACAAGGGCAACACGTACTCCTCTGACTCGGAGGCGGGCATCTACGCCGACGAGGACTCGATCCTCTTCCTCGAGGAGATCAACCCGGGCAACACCGCTGAGGGCGTGCTCGTCTTCGACGTCCCTGAGGACGTCACCCCGGACCGACTCACCTTCGAAGGCGGCATCTTCTCCGATCCCGTGGAGATCTCGCTCAAGTAGTCAGGCGGATCGGCTGCCGTGGGAGCTCGCAGTGGTGCCCGGTCCGATCGGGCCGGGCACTGCTGTTCTCCGTCGGTTCTCAACCGTGACAATCTGACCCGTGGTGAGGGCAGCTGTTCTCACGCCCCCAGTTCCACGCCACGGTCGGTGATCGCGCGGGCAGCGCTCAACGTCTGGTCGAGGAAGCCTCGCCCGAAGAGTCGGACATGGGCGAGGAGTGCGAAGAAGCTGTGGGCCGGCAGGTCCGCGCGCCACGATTCGGGCATAGGATGGGCCGTTTCGTATCCGGCGAAGATCTCGTCGAGGAACGGAGTGCCGAAGAGCGCGAGCATCGCGAGATCCTCGAGACGGTGCCCACCGTGGGCCGCCGGGTCGATGAGCGTCCCGCCGGCCGGCGTCCACATGAGGTTGCCCGACCAGAGGTCGCCGTGGACTCGAGAGGGGGATTCCGCGCCGGAGCCGGCGATGCCGTCGAAGGCTCCTGTCCCGACTGCTGTGATCGCCGAGGCGACCGTGGCATTCTCCTCGGGCGTGAGCTCAGCGGCGACGTCGTCGGCCACCGGCCTCAGGCGCTGGGCGACCCAGAAGTCGGAGAACGACGACGTCGGCTCCACCGACACCTCGAAGGGGGAGTCCAGGGGTCCGAACCATGCGGGTTCCGCCGGCGCCCACCCGAACGCCGGTGCGCCGGAGTCATGGAGGTGGGCGAGTCTGCGTCCGAACTCCGCAGCAGCCTCGGGGCTGGGCGGGACGGAGGTGAGACGTTCGAGCCGGAGGACGTCCTCACCGACGTCGATGACGTCGACGACGGGGATGACCCCGGGTGCGGAGAGCCACTTCAGGCCGGCCGCCTCGGCGGCGAAGAACCCGTGCGGGGCACCTGAACGCTGTTTGAGGAAATCACTCATGGCCCCAGGCTAACGGCCACGGTCCTGCTGGTCCGGACAGAGATCCATGCTCCACCAGATCGAATCGCCGTGGACCGTGTCGGGGGTGCGAACGCTGCTGTCGACGAACCCGACGTTCTCCAGCACGCGGAACGATGGGGCGTTCCACTCGCGAACCGATGCCCACAGTCGGGCCGTCCCCGCGGCTCGCGCCACCTGTACGATCGCGTGGGCCGCCTCGGTCGCATAGCCGAGTCCCTGGAACTCGGCGGCGATCTCGAAGGCGATCTCAGGCTCTGCCCTGGATGCTCCTCCGATCACGGTGCCGCAGTAACCGACGAACTCGGCCGTCGCACGCGTCTCGAGCGCCATGAGCCCGAGTGTCGAGTCTTCGGTCTCGCTGCCTCGGTCGGCGAGTGACTCGGCGAGCTCGGCCACCGTCGGATGTCCCCGGTCGTCGAGGCGACGCCGTGCGGGGACTCGCGGATCACGTTCCGACCACAGGCGCCGAACGACGGCTGCGTCGCCGGGTACCAGTCGCCGCAGGCGCAGACGAGCGGTGAGCAGTTCCTCGGCCATCGACGCTATCCCTCATCCTCTCGGCCCGGTGCCCAACTGCTCCCGCGCCGCCGCCAGATGCTCCTCATCGTCCGTCTCGAGCGCGAAGAGTCCGAGGTCGACGGCCGCCGTCGAGAACAGGTGCGCGCAGTGTTCGGCGAGCTTCGGCCACACCTTCCCGCCGTTCTCGACGTAGCGGTCGACCGTGAGGTCGAAGGCCTCCGGCGACACGCTGGCCTGGTGGAAGGCGAAATCGCGGGCGGGGTCGCCGACGGCCGCCGTCGTCCAATCGAGGAGTCCGAGGATCGTCGGGCCCTCCATGACCTGGTGTGCGGGATAGATCTCACCGTGAGTCACGGTCGTCCACGTCGGCCAGTACCGGTCGTCGGCGAGCCATGCCCTCCACCTGTCGAGGAGTTCTGGCGAGACCTCGAACTCCGCGGCGACGGCGGCGATCTCCTCGCGTTTGCGGGCCCTCACCTCGGCGGGGGATTCGATGGGGATGCCGGAATCGGCCACGATCTCCTCATCGACGGCGTGGAGTTCGGCGAGGACGTCGCCGAGGGAGCGTGCATAGTCCGCGGATTCGAGGTCGAAATGCCACCGAGGCTGTCCCGCGTCATCGATCGACAGCCCCGGAGAACCCGGGAGCAGGGGATAGGCGATGAGGTCATCGGTGTGGATCTTCCAATCCGGGACCGAGAAGCTCAGCTCAGGGCCGATGGCAGCGAGCAGGCGTCCTTCGACGCGGGCGCGGTCGGCGGCATCCGAACGGCGGGGGATCCGCATCACCCACGAACGGCCGTCGGCCGCCTCGGCGATGGCGACACGGAAGTCGAGGCCGAGTTCGCTGACGACGATCGTCGACGGGTCGATCTCGAGGCCGTGGGCGGCGGCCAGGTCGCTGATGGGGATGGTGGGGGCGGGGCTGGGGTGCATCCCACCACTGTCGCTGACCCGCGACACGAAGTACAGCAGACTGGCGGAAAGATGCCTGGCTGTGACGAAGTTGTGTCATACGGCAAGACATATTCGCAAATACACTTGCCGGTATGGAGGTGCCGTGCAACGATGAGAGGAGCACCGATGTAGTAGTCGAGCCGGCCGAAGAGGGTCGACCGCACTGAAAGGAATTGGGCGCATGAATGGATCCACCATCCTCTGGATCGTCGTCGCAGCTGTCGTCGTCATCGTCGCCATCATCGTCATCGTCGCGGTGAGCCGGAGGGCGGCGGCGAAGAAGCGCGAAGCTCAGCGTCAGGAGGCAGCGCAGATCCGCCAGAATGTCGCCGAGTCCAGCCCGCGCACCGAGGCCTACGAAGCTGAAGCCGGAACCGCCCGCTCCCGCGCCGACCAGGCATACGCGGAGGCCGAGGCGAAGGCGGCGGAGGCCCGTCAGCGCGAAGCCGAGGCACAGGAGGCCGCGGCCAAGGCCGAGCAGTACGACGTCTCGGCCAGCCACCTCGAACAGTCCGCAGAGAAGTCGCGGCTCGAGCAGGAGCGCGACCTCCGCCGCGCCGACGAGCTCGACCCCGATGTCGATGAGCGCACAGGAGAGCGCAGGACCGACCGCGACGCCGACGCTCGCGACTGGGACGTCGATGACCGCGATCAGGACGGTCGCAATCTCAATGACCGCGACGGCCGCGGCTGGGACGACCAGAGCACCCGTGACCGCGACGGCCGCGGCTGGGACGATCGTGATCAGGACGGCCGCGACGGACGCGGCTGGGGCGACCGCGATCGCGACGGCCGCGGCGTCGGAGCTGCCGGTGTGAGCGATCGCGACGACCAGTACGACCGCGACGCGGGCGGTGCCGGCAGGTACGACCGCAACGCCGGTTACGGCAGCACCGACGGCCTCGCCGCCGACGGCGTCGATGGTCGTGATCCCCGCGCAGCACAGGGCGTCGGATCCGATCGTTACGATGGCCGCGACCCGCGCGGTGCCGACCCGTACGAGTCGAACCGATACACCGGTGATCAGGACCCCGACCGCCGGTTCGCCCCGAATCAGGGCGATGTCAACGGAGACGGACGGTACGCCGGGCACCAGGGCGACCCGAACCAGGCCGACCCGTACGCGGCCGACCCGGACCAGGGCGACCTGAACGCAGTCGACCCGACCCGTCCGCGCCGTCTCGACCCGAATCAGCCCGACGTCGACGGCCGCAACCCGAACGCCCCCAGGCACTGAGACCCCCGCGCACCACAACGAAAGGAAGTCATCATGCTCGCCACAATCCTCTGGATCATCGCCGCGATCCTCGTCATCTCAGGAATCTTCGCCATCTTCCGGAAGCAGATCCTCTGGGGTGTCATCCTCATCGTCGTCGGACTCCTTGTCGGACCGGGTGGGGTGAGCATCTTCGCCTAGCCGGGCCCTCCGCTCACGGCGCCCCGATTCCCCTCGGATCGGGGCGCCGTGCTGTGAGCGCGACACCGATGAGCAGCTCCCACGCGATGATCGCGTAGAACCCGATCCGCTCCCACACCCCGTCGGCGAGGATCGTGCCCGCCACCACCCGCACGTCGATCTCGAGCATGACGATCCCGAGGAATCCGACGACTCCGAGCGCGATGCTCACCGCGCCGAGGCGGACGTCGGTGGAGGTCCGCCCGCGACGGCGGAGAAGTGCTGCGCCGGCGACGATCACCGCTGCCTGACCGCCGAGAAGCGCGAGCCCGGCGCCGAGGAGGTGGACCCACCCGAGCCCGGCCGCGATGGTCGCCTGACCGCCATGGACGGCGGCGATGACGACCATCCCGAGCCCATGGACGAGCGCGAAGACGACGAACACACGACCCAGCGGCTGTCGGGAACTGCGGACGGCGAGCACCGCCCCGAGCGCGAAGAGCACGCCCTGGACGCCGAAGCCGAGCGTCATCACCGGCCAGAGCGGGGAGTCGATGCGGCGACCGGCGAGGACCTCGACATCGGGGACGCCGAGGTCGCTGACGTAGTTGACCGCGTACGAATAGTTCGGGAAGGCCGACGCTGCGGCCGCCTCGGCGAGGAGATAGACCAGACCCGCCCCCGCCCAGCAGATTCCGGCGATCCGCAGTCGGCGTTCCGGCACAAGGAGACTTTCCCTCATGCCGACCATGGTAGACCTGCCGGCGCGTCCCTATCGTGTGGCTGCGGCCAGAGTCTCCGGATCCGCCGAGGCGTCCGGATCTGCCGCAGCGTCAGGGTCAGCGTTGGCGTCTGGGTCTGCCGCAGCATCCGGATCCGTCGAAGCGTCGGCATCGGCCGCAGCCTGCGCCGAGGCTTCATTCGACGAGTCAGCGGTCGACGCGGCTTCTGCGGCGGCCGCAGGTCCGGCGTCAGCGGCTGCAGAGGCCTCCGCATTGGTGTCGTCAGTGTTGTCCGCCTGCGCCGCAGCCTGCGACGCCGCTGTCGACGAGGCGCTCGGATCTGTCGTTGAATCGGCCGAAGCCTGCGACGACGCATCCTCGGTGGCTGCCGATTCGGCCGCCGCTTCAGCGTTGACGTCAGCTGCTGCCGACGCGGTCGTGTTCGCATCGTTGTCGGCTGCGGCCTCCGAGGCAGCCTGGGCTGCGGGGTTGCCGTCGTCGTCGGCGGTGGCTGACGCGGACGCCGATGCCGCGGCGTTCGTGTTCGCGTCCGGGTCGGCTTCGTCCTCGGCGCTGGTGCGCACCGACGACGACGCGAGGTTGACGTCGACCGCGTCGGCGCCGGGAAGGACCTCGAGGCTGACCGCGTTGACCGTGAACATGTCCCGCGGTGCCGCCGCGGCTGCGAACGCCTCCGCCCGATCGCCCTGCTGTGGCACCGGCGTGGTGAATTGCTCGTTGATGGTGAGGTCGATGACTTCGTCAAGTGCCCCGAAAACTGGGTCGAGAGTCCTCAGGACGGGATCGATCAGTCCCGTGACGGAGCCCGACACCTCCTCGGCGGTCGCGGTGATGATCGAACCGACGACCGGTTTCGTCACCGCGAGGACCGCATCGATCACCGGCTTGGTGATCGCGCCCAGCACGGTCCCGACGGGGACTCCGAGCAACGAGAGATCGGTCGTCACCGTGGGCTGTGAGGAATCGGTTCCCGCGAGCTGCCCCAGAGTCGCGTCGACAGTCACGGTGCCGGTGACCGCGGGAACACCCAGGGCCGAGATCCGTCCGGGCAGCTCGATCTTCACGTGCACATCGTTGAGTGCCTCGGTGAGAGTCTCGTTGACACGACCGCTGAGCGCCCCGAGAGCATCGGCGACGGCTGTCGTGATCGTCGAGATCGTGCTCGAGGTGAGCACCTTCGTGTTCGGCGCCAGTCCATTGAGATCCTCGCCGTTGCCTCCCTCGACGATCTTCGCGAGATCGATCGCGATGTCCCCCTCTGCGATGTCGATCGACACGATGCCCGACTTGTCCTCGAGCTTGTCCCGCACGGCGTTCTCGACGACGCTGTTGAGAGCATCCCTGACCTCGACACTGACTGTGGTGTCCGCTCCGCCGACCCTCACCGAGGCGATGCCTGCGTTGACGTTGACACCGATCTTCGCGAGTTCGCCGGCGAGCCCCTCGTCGCCGATGGCATCCTCGAGTGCGCTGCCGGAGCCGTCGACAGCAGTCTCGAGGGCATCCGAGAGGTCCGCCAGGGCAGGGCTGGAGAGCGTGAGCACGCCGTCTGCGACGACGTAATCCGAACTCACGGTCTCGGAGTCAGCCTCGGCACGCGAGGCCAGCGCACCGAGTTCGAGGCTGAGGTCATCGACGACCTCATCGGTGACATCGCTGAGCCCGAGCTGTCGCAGCAGGGGAGTGAGACTGACCCGAGCATTGCCGTAAGCGCCGGGGTTGGCAGGATCGACGTTGATCGCCCCGTCCTCGCCCACTGCGCCTGCACTCGCGACTGCGCTGTCGTACGACGGAGCATGACCGAAGGCGTTGAACGCGCCGACCTCGCCGAGGTGGAGCAGACCGTTTCCATCGTCACCGCTGATCAGCGGCAGCGAGACGTTCGGGAGTTGGACGTTGAGCGCCTGCAGTGCGGCCACATCGAAAGGAGTGTGATCCGCGGTCGGACTCGACGGGTAGGTGCTTCGGGCGGAGGAGACGTCGAGAAGGTCGGCGCTGATGATGTCGGTGTCGATCAGCTGGCCGTGGGCCTCGGCGAGCTCATCCGGGTCGACGGGCACAGCGGTCCCCGGCGCGGTGATGAGAACGGTGAGGCCGACCGCCGTGGCGGCGGCGACTGCGCCCAGCGTGGCGCGACGTCGGTTGCTGGATCGGCTGCGAGTCGTCATGGCCCCCACTTCGGAAGAGATCGGCGTTGATTCTTGAGCATTGGCTGAGTGCGCACCGGCAGTCTGCCGAGCGTTCCATCACGAGATTACGGAGTCATGAAAAAGTAATCACGAGGTAATTCATAACGTTATAAATCCGTTACTGTTACCGGAAGGTAGAAAGTGCAGAGTCCAGCAGAGGTGTAGTGGGTAGTAATTATGAATTCAACTACGGGCGAGATTCACCGGACACCCGGCTGGGCGGCTTCGGTCGATCGGTGAGCACCTGGCCGCCGAATCCCCTCTTCCTGCCTGGCAGGAGTGGCGATGCGACGGCAGATTCGGGCCGTGTCCGACGCGTGGATGAGCGCTCAGAAGGCAGATCGGTCCCGCCGGACTGTCCTGATCAAACCTCCGTCTTAAGCGCCGTTAATGAGAACTACAGAGGTGACGCCCTCGAGAGGAGTCCAGTCTGCGAGGCGTTCATCGCGTATGTCGACATCCTTCGATAGGGTGCGAGAACCGTGATGATCGAGGGCGGCCGAGCCGCCGCAGGAGGGCGCCCATGGGCAGACGTGTCGCCGTCATCGGCGCGGGCATCATCGGTGCCGCGGTCGCGAGAGAGCTTCTCCTGCGCGACGACGCGGTCGATGTCACCCTCTACGAGAAGGAGAGCGGACCGGCCGCGCACCAGACCGGACACAACTCCGGTGTCGTCCATGCGGGTCTCTACTACGAACCGGGCAGCCTCAAGGCGACGCTGTGCCGTCGCGGGGTGACCCTGCTGCGCGAGTTCGCCGACGCCCACGACGTCGCCGTCGACGAGTGCGGGAAGGTCGTCGTCGCCACCGATGACGTCGAGGTCACGCGGCTGCGCTCCATCTTCGAGCGGGCCGAAGCCAACGGCGTCCCCGACGTCGCGATGCTCGACGCCGATGAGCTCAGTGCCGTCGAACCGGGCGTTCGCGGCGTCGCCGCCCTCCACTCACCCCACACGGCGATCGTCGACTATCCCGGACTCACCGCAGCAGTCGTCGCCGACTTCCGACGCCGAGGCGGTCGGGTGCGCTTCTCGACGCCGGTGTCCCGGATCGAGCGCCGTCGGGGACCGCGAGGGGAGCGTGCCCTCGTCCGCTCGGACAGGGACGCCCACGAATTCGATGCCGTCATCGCCTGCGCGGGCCTCCAATCCGACCGACTTGCCGCCCGCTCCGGAGAGAGCCGCCAGCCCTCGGTGGTGCCGTTCTTCGGCCAGTACTTCATCCTCGACGACAGTGCCGGCGACGTCGTCAACGGCCTCGTCTACCCGGTCCCCGACCCGAAATACCCCTTCCTCGGCGTCCACGTCACCCGCCGCATCGACGGCGGCCTGATGATCGGACCCAACGCCTTCCTCTCCCTCTCCCGGGAGGGCTATTCGGGGCTCGGGTTCAGCCTCCGCGATTCGCTTGCCGTCGCCGCTGACACAGGCTTCTGGCGATTCGCCGCCGGCAATATGGCCACCGCCTGGCGTGAGATCGGAGGCGTCCTCTCCACCGAGCGCTTCGTCGCCGAAGCCGCCCGCTATGTGCCCGAGCTCGCCGGGGCCACCGGGCACCGGGCGACCCGGGGCATCCGAGCCCAGGCGATGAACCGCGACGGCACCCTCGTCGACGACTTCGTCATCGACCGGGCCGGACCGGCGATGTTCGTCCGCAATGCACCCTCCCCGGGAGCCACCTCGGCGCTGGCCATCGCCGAACACCTCGTCACGGCTGCGGTCACCGACACCTGATCTCCGCACCGGTCACCCCGCCGGCCGCGGACAAGGCACCCGAACGCCGAATCAGCGCTGGTCAGGAGCGCACGTGGCGCCCGGACCCTTGGCCCGTCTAAGCTTGACCCGGCATCGCCGAGGCGCAACCCGGGATGCCGGTCACTGACACAGCGAAGAAGGAGATGCATGGCGGTTCTGGTCACCGGAGGTGCGGGATACATCGGCTCGCACGTGGTACGGCTGCTCACGGAGCGCGGTGACGACGTCCTCGTCGTCGACGACTTCTCGACGGGCATCGCCGAACGCGTCGACGGACTGCCCGTGCTCGACCTCGACCTCGCAGCCTCTGACGCCGAGGACCGCCTCGTCGCCGCCATCGAGGAGCACGGCGTCGACTCGATCATCCACTTCGCCGCGAAGAAGCAGGTCGGCGAATCCGTCGAACTGCCCCTGCACTACTACCGACAGAACATCGGGGGGCTGGCGAACGTGCTCGCTGCCGTCGACCGCACCGGCATCGACTCGCTCGTCTTCTCCTCCTCGGCCGCGACCTACGGCATGCCCGACGTCGCGCTCGTTCCCGAGGACCTCGACTGCCGACCGATCAACCCGTACGGGGAGACCAAGCTCATCGGCGAATGGATGATCGACAACGCGATCACCTCGGCGACGATGCGCGGCAAGGACTTCAACGCCGTCAAGCTGCGCTACTTCAACGTCGCCGGCGCGGGCTGGCCCGAACTCGCCGACACCGCGGTGATGAACCTCATCCCGATCGTCCTCGAACGTCTCGCCGCCGGCAAGGCCCCCGTGATCTTCGGCGACGACTACGACACTCCCGACGGCACGTGCATCCGTGACTACGTCCACGTCAAGGACCTCGCCGAGGCCCACATCGCGGCACTCGACTACATGAAGTCCGGGGACACCACCGAAACCGTGTTCAACGTCGGCACCGGCACCGGAGCCTCCGTCAGGGAGGTCATCGACGCCATCGCCGAGGCGACCGGACGTGAGATCGTGCCCGAGATGGGGCAGCGGCGGGCCGGTGACCCGCCTGCCCTCGTCGCCGACGTCACCCGGATCTCGGCCCTGCTCAGCTGGAAGGCCGAGTACGGGCTGCCCGAGATCGTCCGCAGCGCCGTCGCTGCCGCGGGAATGCTGCCCGACCCGAAGTAGGCACCGGCCCCGCGCCTGCCTGTCGGCCCCCCGGCTGCCGCCCATCGCACCGCCATGCCCTCAGGCATGCCCTGAGCTAGGAGACCCGCCCCGTGGATCCCACACCCTTCACCCCGTACGCCCTGCTCGTCGACGCCGGACTCATCGGCGGCCTCCTCGTCATCGGCACGATCCTCCGTGCCCGGATCCGGGTCCTGCAGACGATGATGGTCCCCGCAGGCGTCATCGCCGGGTTCATCGGTCTGCTGCTCGGCCCCAACGGTCTCGGCTGGCTGCCCTTCTCCGACCAGCTCGGCACCTACAGCTCCCTGCTCATCGTCGTCGTATTCGCGTGCCTGTCGCTGACGAGCGACTTCAACATCTTCAAGATCGGCCGCTCGGTCGCCGGCTTCGCCAGCTACGGGGTGCTCATCTACGCCACCCAGACGGCCTTGGGCATGGGGCTCGTCCTCTTCCTCCTCGGCCCCCTCCTCGGCGCACCCGACCATGTCGGACTCCTCCTCTTCGCCGGATGGGCCGGCGGGTTCGGCTCGGCGGCGGCGATCGGCACCGTCTTCACCGAGGCAGGCGACCCCTCCGTGCAGTCGCTCGCCTTCACTGCCGCGACCGTCGGCATGCTCACGGGCATCATCGGCGGGATCATCCAGGCGAAGTTCGGCGCCAAGAAGGGCTACGCGCGCGAATTCGCCGGCATCGGCACGGTCCCCACGGAACTGCGCACCGGCGTCCTCGACCACGACGAGGACAAGCCGCGCATCGGCACGCACATGTTCTCCGCCAGTGCGATCGAATCCCTGACGTTCCAGGCCGGCATCATCGTCGCGGTCGCGGCCGGTGCGTACGGGGTCAACCTCATCCTCGGCGACCTCATGCCCGCGGTGACGTTCCCCCTCTTCTCGATCGCCTTCATCGTCGGACTGCTGCTGCGCGGCATCCTCGTGTCGACGAAGACGACGAAGTTCATCGACAAGGAGACGCAGAACTCGATCTCCGGCACCGCGACCGACGTCCTCATCGTCTGCGGCATCGCCTCGGTCGTCCCGAGCTTCGTCGCCGACCAGTGGCTGTCGCTGCTCATCCTCTTCATCGTCGGACTCGCCCTCTGCCTCTTCCTCGGCCTCGTCGTCGCCCCGCGGGTGATGAGCGAAGGGTGGTTCGAGCGCCAGCTCTTCACCTGGGGCTGGGCGACGGGAGCCGTGGCCACGGGCATCGCCCTGCTGCGCATCGTCGACCCCAAGCTCAAGTCGCGCACCCTCGAGGACTTCTCGCTCGCCTACCTGCCCGTCATCCCCGTCGAGATCGCCGCGGTGACCTTCGCCCCGCTGCTCGTCATCGCCGGTGCGGCCGGGGCGGTCGTCGGCATCTGGGGAGCCATCGCCGTGGCTGCGGCGGCCGTGGCCCTGTCGATCATGGCCGCGAACAGGCGGGAGCTCGTGCCGACCGCATAGTGCGAGCCGCGTTCGCCGGATCCTGTCAGACGGTCTAGGCTCGGAGGACAGCCGCAGTCGTCACCCAAGGGGAGGCTCTCCATGACCGAGCACATCGTCATCGGAGCCGGACTCGCCGGTGCTGCGACGGCACGTGCGCTCGCCGACCGCGGAGAGAACGTCACCGTCCTCGAGCAGCACACATCGGCCACTGCGCTGGGCAGTTCGCACGGTTCGGCGCGGATACTGCGCTTCGCCTATCCGCAGCGCCTCTACGTCGACCTCGTCGTCGCCTCCCGCGCGCTGTGGGCCGACATCGAGCAGGCCGCCGGTCTCGAACTCATCACCGCCACCGGAGCCGTCGACCACGGCGAGGTCAGGCACGTGAGCGAGCTCGCCGCCGTGTTCGACACCGTCGGCATCGAACATGAGGTGCTCTCCTCGGCAGAGGCGACCGCGCGGTGGCCGCAGATGAGGTTCGACACCGAGGTCCTCTGGCATCCCGCAGCCGGCGTCATCGACGCCGAGACCGCGGTGACGGCGATGCTCGACCTCGCCGTCGCCACCGATCGGGTCCGCGTCCTCGAGGACTGGACCGTCGCCGAGGTGGGACGACGGTCCGGGGGCGGCTTCCGTGTCACCTCGGCGAGCGGGGGTGCCGTCGACGCGGACACCGTCATCGTCGCAGCCGGCGGCTACCTGCCGGCCCTCCTCCCTCACCTCGGTCTGCCGGAGGGCTTCCGGGCTGCGCTGCCGAGGTTCGACGTGCGGCAGGAGCAGGCCTTCCACTTCCCCTATCGCGACGCAGACGACCCGGGACAGCCTGCGGCAGCGTGGCCGACGTTCATCCACAAATCGGGGGAGATCTTCACCTATGGGCTGCCGGGTGGGCGCGACGCCGGTTTCTCGGGGCTCAAGCTCGCGGAATTCAATGGGGGCAGGGTGATCCCCTCCGCGCTCGACCAGGACGGCCGGATCACCCCCGAGATGCGCGAGCGGATGACCGACTACGTCCGAGAGCACCTGCCCGGCCTCGCCCCCGAACCTTACGCGGAGACGACCTGCCTGTTCACGAACACTCCGAGCGAGGACTTCCTCATCGACTCCGCCGACGGCGTCGTCCTCGTCTCCGCGTGTTCGGGTCACGGAGCGAAGTTCGCCCCGATGATCGGCGAACTCGCCGCCGACCTCGCCACCGGACAGGGCAGGGTACCGGAGGAGTTCCGCGCCGCACACCATGCCCGGTAGTGCTCGTCGGGAGCGGAGCTCCCGGCGACCTCACGCCGAGCTGATCGTCAGCCACGTGGTCACCTCAGCGGCGAACGCTTCGGGAGCCTCGAGCACGGCCAGATGCCCGACCCCGGGGAAGCGGGTGACATCGACCGGGCCGGGAAGCGCTTCGGCGAGACGGCCTGCCTGCTCGACGGGGAGCCACGGATCGTCCTCGCCCCAGCCGATCCGCACGGGGCAGCGGACCTGACCGAGGCGCTCGGCGATCGGCTCCGTGTCCACCGGTGACAGGGCGGCGATCTGCGCATAGAACGCCGCCTGCCCGTCCGGAGTCGACCACGGTCGAGTGAGTTCATCGACCCATCCCTGCGGAAAGTCCGGTCCGCCGGCGCCGGTGATGTAGGCGTGGACGAGTGCCTGATGCAGCGGCGGGGGAAGGGCGGCGAAGACCGACTCGTTGTCCGCGACGAGCCTGAAGAACGGTGAGCCCCACGGGGGCAGGGTGACGATGTCGCTGAGGTGGAGCGAGGCGAACTCGACTCCCTCGAGCAGATGCGCCCCGAGGGCGACGGCTCCGCCGATGTCGTGGGCGATGACGTGCGGTCGCTCGAGACGCCACCGGCGGATGAGCTCGGCCAGTCGACGGCGCTGGGCGACGAGATCGACGGGGACCCCCGCCTCGGCGGCGGCGATCGAGGCACCGTAGCCGGGCATGTCCCAGAGGAACACACGGTGAGTCGAGTTCAGGGCGCGCGCCAACGGCCACCACATCCGTGACGACCACGGAGTGCCGTGGCAGATGACGACGTCGCCGCGGCTGTCTCCGCTCACCGGGCCCAGCTGCCATGTCGCGACCTCGGCCGTCGTCGGCGGCGAGTGGGCATCGGAGCGGACGGTCACGGAGACGAACTCGGGTGGCGGGCGGTCCTCGTCCATGGTCTGACGATAGACCCTCGGACTGACACGAGATCACGGTGCCGGACAGGGGGAGAGGGGACTCAGGTGCCGTGCGGGAGATTCCCCGGGTGTCGGCTGTCACAAAACGACTTACGGCAGGCATGATGGGCACTATGAGCATTGATCTGGACATCGCCCTCGCCGCCGAGCTCGATCCCATCGTCGACATCGCCGCCTCGCTGAACCTCGATCCGAAGGACATCGTCCCGTTCGGCTGGACGAAGGCGAAGGTTCCCATCGATGTCCTCGACGCGGCCGCGGAGTCGGCCACGGATGGCAAGCTCATCCTCGTCACCGCGATGAGCCCGACACCGGCCGGGGAGGGCAAGACGACGACGAGCATCGGCCTCACCGACGGTCTCAACGAGTTGGCGAAGACGAACCCGGAGATCGGTCAGGCCGTGCTCGCCCTGCGCGAACCGAGCATGGGACCGGTCTTCGGGATGAAGGGCGGGGCAGCCGGCGGCGGATACGCGCAGGTCGTGCCGATGGAGGACATCAACCTCCACTTCACCGGGGACTTCGCCGCGATCGCCGCTGCGAACAACCTCGCCGCGACGATGCTCGACAACCACATCCACCACGGCAACGAACTCGACATCGACCCCCGCCGCGTCCACATCCGCCGGGTCGTCGACCTCAACGACCGGACCCTGCGCAACGTCACGATCGGCCTCGGCGGACTCAACGGGGGAGTGCCCCGAGAGGACCACTTCGACATCGTCGTCGCCAGCGAGGTCATGGCGGTGTTCTGCCTGGCCACCTCGGTGGCGGACCTCAAGGAACGGCTGGGACGGATCGTCCTCGCCCACACCCGCGACCGCACCCCCGTCACGGTGGCCGACATCGGTGCGGCCGGCGCGATGACCGCGCTGCTGCGCGATGCGCTCGCCCCCAACCTCGTCCAGAGCCTCGAGCACTCCCCGGCGTTCATCCACGGCGGACCGTTCGCCAACATCGCCCACGGATGCAACAGCCTGCTCGCGACGAAGGCGGCGCTCACCCTCGGCGACTGGGTCGTCACGGAAGCCGGCTTCGGCGCCGACCTCGGGGCCGAGAAGTTCCTCGACATCAAGTGTCGGGCCGCCGGGATCTGGCCATCGGCCGTGGTCGTCGTCGCCACCCTCCGCGCCCTGAAGTACCACGGGGGCATCGAGGTGAAGGACGTCCAGACCCCGAACACCGAGGCGGTGCTCGAGGGGATGAGCAACCTCGTCCACCACTGCACGAACCTACGCGAGATCTACGGCCTCACCCCGGTCGTGTGCTTCAACCGCTTCCCCTCGGACACTGATGAGGAGATGGCCGCCGCGATCGAGCACCTTGACTCGCTCGGCATCGCCGCCGTCGAATCGACCCACTGGGCCGACGGAGGCAAGGGTGCGCTCCGCCTCGCCGAGGCGGTCGTCGAGGCCGCCGAGAACGCCGGGGACGGCGACCCGGCGGAGCGGGCCCGGTACAGCTACGAGCTGAACCAGCCCCTCGAGGACAAGATCCGCACGATCGCCCAGCGCATCTACGGCGCCTCCGACGTCGAGATCCCTGCGAAGGTGAAGCGCAAGCTGAAGCAGATCACCGATGAGGGCTACGGGGACGCGCCGATCTGCGTCGCGAAGACCCAGTACTCGCTGAGCACCGATCCCAGCCTGCGCGGTGCGCCGACAGGCCACGTCATCGAGGTCAGGGACGTCCGGCTCTCGGCTGGAGCGGGGTTCCTCGTCGTCATCGCCGGGGACATCATGACGATGCCCGGCCTGCCGAAGGAGCCCTCGGCGCTGAAGATCGACGTCACCGAGGACGGGGACATCACCGGGCTGTTCTGAGCGATCGGCGTCCCCGGCTCACCCGGCTGGTTGGAGTCGGCGCGGTCCGCGCCGCCCTGCGCGCCTGTCGTCAGTTCCGGGGCTTCTGCAGCCACGGGCGCAGCAGCCGGGTGCTCACGGGCAGGAAGATGTAGGTCATCAGCGGAGTGAGGATGCAGATGTTGAGGAGGACCGCGAGCACCGGCGGCCAACTCTCGAGGTGCGGCATGAGGAGGAACGTCGAGAGCAGGCTGAGGGGGAAGAAGGGGAGGAAGATGCTCACGGCCTGCTTCCACCTCGGCGGGACGACGGTCTCCGGGATCGTCACCGCGTTCTCCCCCTGCGGTTCGAACCAGCCCTCGATGCCCGTGCGGTGCTCGACCTTGGTCGTCTCGACGAGTTCGGCGGCGCTGTCGATCCACCACTGCCGGTCGTCGGATTCGTCCCAGGCCTTGAGCGACTTCGCGTCGGCGAAGCGGTAGAGCACGTGCCATTCGTCGGAGTCCGGAGAGGTCCGCACCCACCCGGACCCGAGGTAGCCGGTGCGTTCGCGGACGAGTTCCTGTCCTGCCTGGACCCACGCGTTGAAGCGGCGGTGCTGTCCGGGCAGGACGGTGCGGGTGATCGAGACGGTGATCGGAGACGGCTGAGGCATGATTGCGATTATAGGGACCCGCCGTATGTGACCTGCGTCGGGGTCGGTCAGCCACTCACCCGCTCGAGCACTGCCGTCAGCGCCCCCGCGAGCCGTGCCCGTGTGGCCTCGTCCATCCACGCGGCCCGCAGCTGGGCGTTGAGTCCGCCGGGAGTCTCGTGGGCGGCGACGAGCTCGGAGATCGGCGTATCGGTCTCTGCCAGTGTCGTCCCAAGACCGACGAACTGTCCGCGGACGATGGTCTCAGCATCGGTGCGCGCCCAACCCTGGTCGATGAGCCAGTCGGTGATGACCTCGAGGAAGGCGAAGTGCGCGGACATCGTCGCCGTCGTCGCCGACAGTGTGCTGAACATCGCCTCGGTCTCGGCGACCACGGTGCCGCCGAGGCTGTCGAAGAGTTCGACGGTCGCCGCCTCGGCGGGGAAGACGGCGGTGACCCCGCGGCGTTCGCGCACGGCCGGCAGCGGGATGACGCGGACGATGCGGGGATCGTGCGGCAGGAGCGCGTGGAGCCGGTCCGAGGTCACTCCCGCCACCGCACTGACGACGATGCGGTCGCCGGGGATCTCGAGGGCGGTGAGGACGTCGTCGACCTGGTCGGGAAGGACGGAGACGATGATGAGGTCGCTGCGGTCGACGACGTCCTGGTTGTCGGCGGCGACCTCGACGCCCGGATGACGTTCGGCGAGGTCGGCGGCGCGCTCGCGGCTGCGTGGGGAAAGGACGATGTCGGGCGCGGTCGCCTCGGTGCCCCGCGCAGTCGGTGCGTCGTCGGCGCACAGTCCGTCGACGATCGCCGAGGCGATCTCTCCGACGCCGATGATGCCGATCGTCGTGGTCATGATGACTCCCGGGTTCGTCGAGTCGGATGCGGGTGTCTTCGCATTGTGTCATCGGTGGGGGAATGGGAATAGGCGTCTGTGAGTTCGGCGCCGATGCGGGCGAGTTCGGTGCGGACCTCCGGCGGGTCGAGGACCTCGATGGTCCGTCCCCAGCCGGCGAGCTGCTCGGCGAGGGCGACGACGAGGTGGGCGCCCACCGTCACGATGACGATGTCGTCCTCCTCCGTGACGACCGTGAGGTACCGGCCGAACTGGGCCTCCAGGATCGGCAGCGTCCAGGCCGGACAGCGGATCCGTGCCGTGACCGATGAGCGCAGGGATTCGACCTCGGCGACGTGGCGGGCCCAGAATCCGGCGAGATCGAAATCGCGCGGGCGGCCGGACCTCGGCGCGGCCCCGTAACCGTCGGGACGCGGGGGTTCGACGACGACCTCGCCGAGGCGGTCGACCCTGTACGTCCGAGCTCCGTCACCGGTGTCCGCGGTGTCCACAGGGTCGGCGACGAGGTACCAGACGCCGGCCTTCGCGACGAGCCCGAACGGCCGCAGGGCGATACGGCGGCGGGTGCCGTCGCGTGAGGTGTACTCGGCCTCGATGAGGCGGTCGCCGATGAGAGCGGCGCGCAGCGCCTCGAGTCTGTCCCGGACGGCGTCGTCGCTCATCGGCGTCCGACTCCACGGGGTGTGGTCGTAGTGGATCGTCGTGGCGAGGACCTCCGCCTCGGCGCGCAGGCTCTCGGGAAGCGCGCGGATGAGCTTGCGCGTGGCGAGTCGGGTGTCCGGGTCGGAGAGCCCTGCGGTGCCCAGCATCCAGAAGAGCGACCGCGCTTCGGGCCCGCCGAGCCCGGTGAGGTTCGTGCGCGCACCCCCGAGCAGCCCCCAACCCCCTCCGCGCCCGGGCCAGACGTGGACCGGCACTCCGGCAGCCGACAGCGCTTCGAGGTCGCGTCGGGCGGTGGCGAGGGAGACCTCGAGTTCGGCGGCCACCTCGGCGGCGGTGACCTGTTCCCGGCTCTGCAGGAAGAGGAGGAGAGCGAGAAGTCTGTCCGCGCGCATGGTCCGAGTATTCCAGGAAAAGTAGTCAGAAGATGAGCACTTTGCGTGGAATCGTCGACGATGACCCCCACACCCGCGTCGACACGACGCCGATCAAGGAGAACGACATGAGCACTCTGACTGGTCTGACGACGATGGTCCTCACCGCCGACGACGTCGCCGCGGCGGCCGACTGGTACTCCGATGTCCTCGGGATATCCCCGTACTTCCGGCAGCCGCCCGAGGGCGAACCGGCCTACATCGAGTTCCGCATCGGACCCGACGAGGACGAACTCGGCATCATGAGCCGGGCCTTCGCGCCGGAGGGCACGGCACCGGGCAGCAGCTCGGTGACGTACTGGCACGTCGACGACGTCGATGCGACGCTCGGCGACCTCGTCTCACGGGGTGCCTCGGTGCACTCACCGGTGACCCCGCGCGGGGAGGAGTTCGTCACCGCCTCGGTGATCGACCCCTTCGGCAACGTCCTCGGGCTCATGCACAGCCCCCATTGGGCAAGACGGCACTGAGGGCTCGAGGCCGTACGTGCGAGAGCGCCCGGCCTGACGGCGGAATCCATGCGGGATCCACCCTCGGACGGGCGCTCTCTGTGATCTCAGCGAGACTGCGCCGCTCAGCCGATCAGAAGCTCGGGAGCACCGAACCGTCGGACCACTTCTCCTCGATGAACTTCTTCACCTCAGGGGTGTGGAGCAGGTCGTTGAGTTTCTTGATGTTCTCATCGTCCTTGTTCTCCGTACGCACGGCGAGGAAGTTGCCGTACGGGTTGTTCTCGGCCGATTCGATGAGGATGCCGTCCTTGGCGGGGCTGAGGCCGGCCTCGAGCGCATTGTTGCCGTTGATCACGGAGGCGTCGACGTCTTCGAGGGTGCGCGCGAGCTGGGCGGCGTCGGCCTCGACGAACTCGATGTTCTTCGGGTTGTCACGCACGTCGGAGAGCTTCGCGCTCACCGCGTCGACGCCGTCGTTCAGCGTGATGAGATCGGCCTCTTCGAGCATCTTCAGCGCCCGACCCTGGTTGGCGGGGTCGTTGTTGATGCCGATCTTCGCGCCCTCGGGCAGGTCCTTGACGTCCTTGACCTTGTTCGAGAACAGAGCGAAGGGCTCGAGGTTGATCGGTTCGAAGCCGGTGATCTCGTAGCCCTGGCCGTCGATCTCGGAGTCGAGGTACGGCTTGTGCTGGAAGTAGTTCGCGTCGATGTCGCCGTCGGAGAGCGCCTTGTTCGGCAGGGTGTAGTCCGTGTACTCCTTGACGTCGATGTCGAGTCCGGCATCGGCGGCGAGGTTCTCGTCGACGAAGCGGAGGATGTCGCCCTGTGGCACCGGGGTGGCGCCGACGGTGAGCTTGGTGACGTCGCCGTCCTTCTGCCCGACGGTGTCGGTGCCGCCGCCGACGAGGCCGCAGCCGGTCAGGGCCAGGGTCGCTGCCGCGGCGACTGCGATGAGCGTGGTCTTCATGACTCTCCTTGATTGTGTCGTTAGTTGGTGAAGGTCTGTCGGGTCCGCGGTGTGACTACGGGAGGGTGCGGGTCGGGCCGCCTCAGCGGTGGTCGACGAGGCGGGAGATCCGGTCGCCGGTGAACTGGATGAGGGCGACGATGAGGACGAGGACGATGATGCAGGCGAGCATCGTGTCCGACTGGTAGCGCTGGTAGCCGTAGGAGATCGCGAGCGCTCCCAGCCCGCCGCCGCCGACCGCTCCGGCCATCGCCGTGTACGACACGAGGGTGACCGCGGTGACTGTAGCCGCTCCGATGAGTCCGGGCAGGGCTTCGGGGACGTAGACCTGCCGGATCACCTGGCCGTTCGAGGCCCCCATCATCAGGGCCGCTTCGACCTTGCCCTCGGAGACTTCGCGCAGGGCGTTCTCGACGAGGCGGGCGTAGAACGGGATCGCCCCGACCGTGAGCGCGACGACGGTGGCCTGCCACCCCAGCGCCGTGCCGACCATGAACCGGGTGAACGGGATGAGGGCGATGATGAGGATGATGAAGGGAATCGAGCGGGTGATGTCGACGATGAGGGAGAGCACCCGGTAGAGCACGGGGTGCGAGTTGAGCCCGCCCTTCGACGTCGTGAACAGCCAGATCCCCAAGGGCAGCCCGAGGAGGACGGCGAGTCCCGTCGACCACAGGGTCATGAGCAGGGTCTCGATCGTCGCCGGCCACATCTGGTCGGTGATCGCGGGGTTGTCGAACCACATGGGATCGTTCACTTCGCTGCCACCTCCTCGGCGTGGATGCCCTCGGTGTCGAAGGCGGCGATGAGCTGCCCCGCCTGGTCGGGACCGGAGACGGAGAAGCGGATGCGACCGACCTGACGGTCCTCGACGGTCTCGACGGCACCGGCGAGGATCGCATCGGCACCGATGTCGACGCTGCCGGCGCACGTGAGCACCCGCGGCAGCGTCGTGCCCGCCAGAGCGACCTCGACGATCCCGGACTCACCGTCGCCGAGGCTGACGGGAGGGAGGGGGACGAGGTCCTTGGCCAGGGACGAACCCGGTTCGGCGATCACCTCGGCGAGCTTCCCGGTCTTCGCGACCCGACCATCGGCGAGCAGGGTCACGGAGTCACAGATCTCGCGGACGACGGACATCTCGTGGGTGATGATGAGAACGGTGATGCCCAGACGGTCGCGCAAGGAGCGGATGAGGCCCAGTATCTGCTCGGTCGTCGAGGCGTCGAGGGCCGAGGTCGGCTCGTCGCAGAGGAGGACCTTCGGTTCGGCGGCGAGAGCACGGGCGATGCCGACGCGCTGCCGCTGACCGCCGGAGAGCTGCGCGGGATGGTTGTCGAGGCGGTCGCCGAGGCCGACGAACTCGAGGAGCTCCCGGGCTTTCGCCTGACGTTCGGCCTTGCCGACACCGGCGATCTGCAGCGGGTGGGCGACATTGTCGAGCGCGGTGCGCGAATCGAGGAGGTTGACGTGCTGGAACACCATGCCGATGTTGCGCCTTGCCTGGCGCAGACCGGCACCCGTCTGCTCGGTGAGATCCGTGCCGTCGATCGACACCGTGCCCGAGGTCGGACGTTCGAGGCCGGTGAGGCAGCGGATGAGCGTCGACTTGCCGGCGCCGGAGCGACCGACGATGCCGTGGATCTCTCCCGCAGGCACGCTGAGATCGATCTCTTCGAGCGCGACGGTGTGGCCGAACACCTTCCGCAGACCGCGCAGTTCGATCACGGGTCCCTCCTCCTGGATTCTCTGGGGTGGGTCGCAGGCGGTGGCCTGCTCCCTCGTCAGGGCGCACAGGCACCGGGTAGGGGCACATGTGCGGACGATTCAGCATGCCAAGGTGTGTGATGAGGCTGTGGTGCCCATGACACAAAAGGACGCATAGCGGGCCGAACGTGACGAAGACCTCAGCGGCGAGGGGAGTCGAAGGCGGTCGCGCGCCCTGAGTGAACTTCTGGGGTCGTGTTTTCGTCCGCGGAAGTTACCTCCGGGTTCAATCCGATGACATTGTCCGTCCATAGTCTCGATCGTCGTGGCTGTGCGCATGTCCGCGTCGCAGCCGAACGCGACAGAGAGGCGGAGAATGAACGACGACACCCCCAACGGCACCGAGGATCACCGAGCAGACAGCGAGCGCTCGAAGGGCTCGGCGGCGTGGAACCGGCGCGGCATGCTCCAAGCCGCAGGCGTGACGGCGCTCGGCGCCGGACTGGCCGGCATCGGCGCGGTACCTGCGGCGGCGAAGCCGTGGAAGGACAAGAAGTCGAAGAAGGCCAAGAAGGACAAGGGGAGGTCCGAGGAGGGGATCGTGCGCGGCGAGCTCGCGTTCCCCGCGTCGGGCGCGTTCACCATCGTTCAGTTCAACGACACCCAGGACTCCCACACGACGGATGTGCGCACGACCGAACTGCAGAATGCGGTCCTCGACGATGCCAAGCCGGACTTCGTCGTCATCAACGGCGACGTCATCGACGGCGGTCCGAAGACGGTCACCGAGGTCAAACAGGCCATCAACAACGTCGTCCTGCCGATGGAGCAGCGGCAGATTCCCTGGGCGCTCACGTTCGGCAACCACGACGAGGACAGCACGGGCAAGACGGGCTTCGACGAAGCGGACATGATCGACTTCATCAGCCAGTACCGCTACAACCTCAACACCACCGGCGCCGACGTCACCGGCACTTCGAATCAGGTGGTCACGGTCTCCTCGTCGACCGGCGACGATGACGCCTTCGCCATCTGGCTCCTCGACTCCGGCCGCTACGCCCCTAAGGAGATCGCCGGCCAGAGCCTCGAGGGCTACCCGAACTGGGACTGGCTGCGCTTCGACCAGATCGAATGGTACGCCCAGGCGTCACGAGCCCTCGAAGAGCGCGCCGGCCGTCTCGTCCCTGGCCTCGTCTTCCAGCACATCGCGCTCCACGAGCACCGGATGATGTGGTACTCGAGCATCGACTTCCGCGGCGAGTCCGCCCACCCGGCGGCGAAGAAGAAGCACTCGATCGTCGGCGAGCGGAACGAGAACGAGTGCCCGGGGCCGTTCAACTCCGGCATGTTCAACGCGATGCTCTCGAGAGGCGATGTGCAAGGCCTGTTCGTCGGTCACGACCACATCAACACCTATTCGGGCAACTACTTCGGCATCGAACTCGGCTACTCTCCGTCGACCGGCTTCGGACCCTACGGGCTGCCGGGGGAGAAGCGGAACCAACTGCGCGGTGCCCGCGTCTTCACCCTCGAAGAGGGCGTCGATGGCGTCTACACCGGGTCCGAGGTCAGGTTCGCCCGCGACTACGGCATCGACATCAGCCCAGCCGCCCAGCGCGGCACACCTGCGGAGTTCCCCGAGTACGTGAAGTGAGCTGAGCGTCCGGGACGCTGAGTACGGCCCTCGCTGTCACCCGTGTCACACGGGTTCCAGCGAGGGCCGTACTCAGGACCGCAGCGGATCAGCTGTCAGCCCGTGACCAGGCTCGATGCTCTTCCAATCCGGTTCTCAGCTTCGTCAGAAGGCTCTTGACCTGAGCGCCGGTGAAGATGCCGGGGTCGGAAGCAGGGACCCCATACTCCTCGAGAAGGGCGTCTGCACCACCGGCGACTGCGATGAACTTGAGGTGCCGCCACGCTTCGGAAAGCAGCAGACCCACCACCGGGTCGGCGTCGACGCCGTCGAGGAGCAGCAGCGCATCAAGCTCACTTGAGGCAGCGGTGAGGTAGGTCCGCTCGACGGGGACATCTCCGACCCGACCGCCGACAGGAGCGATGGTGATCGGCACCATCCCCGCCTCGACCAGGAAGTCGCGAGCCGTGACGACGTGCTTCGGGTCAGTCTTCGGCCCGGTGACGATTCCGACTCTGCGGCCGTCGACCGGCCACTTCTCACCGATCTGGGAGAGTGCGGGACTGGCGGCTACGTCGTCGGCAGGGGGTGTGTTCGGCCTTCCCGGACTCAGCCCGAGACCCGAAGCGACCCGTTGGGCGAGTTCGGCGTCGACTGCCGCCAGTACGTCGACCTCGCGCTGCCTGATCGTCTCGTCCCAGCATTTTCCGAGCTCGAAGGTGAAGGCGTCGACGAGGTGCGACTGTTCCACGGGTGTGAGACTGAGCCAGAACATGCGGGCCTGCGTGAAGTGGTCGTCGAACGAGACCGGGGAGCGGCGTTCCTTGACCGACTTCGGCAGCTCTTGGGCGATCTCGACGAACGTATGGTCGTCATCTGGGTCGGCAGTGAAGGGGTTTCCGCCGTCCAAGGTGTTGGGCTTGTACGGGGCGACCCCGGTGTGCACGGCGGTCTGGTGCATCCCGTCACGGAAGAGGTCGTTGACCGGACAGTGGGGGCGGTTGATCGGGATCTGGCTGAAGTTCGGTCCGCCGAGGCGAGAGATCTGCGTATCGAGATACGAGAACAGCCTTCCTTGGAGGAGTGGGTCGTTCGTCACATCGATGCCGGGTACGAGATGTCCAGGATGGAACGCCACCTGCTCCGTTTCGGCGAAGTAGTTGCTCGGGTTGCGGTTGAGAGTGAGCTTAGATCGGAAGAGCACACGTCA
>ENA-OOKA01000070-OOKA01000070.1-human-skin-metagenome-genome-assembly--contig:-NODE-70-length-36150-cov-6.839424_pt1 | contig 36150 bp, 29 predicted proteins | sample MGYA00248825_ERZ500995 | MGnify/ENA primary metagenome ERZ500995 (study PRJEB25958, sample SAMN03398540) | human skin metagenome | study: EMG produced TPA metagenomics assembly of the Human Skin...
GGATCGATGAATGTGTGATGAACGATTGTTTGGTCGGGGTTGAAATTGAGGCCTGCCTCAACTATAGATAGAGGGTGAGGCCGGTCACAAGGATGTCGCCGTGATCATTCGGAGGGGAACCACATGGACGTGAACTCGAAGACCGCCGTCGTCACCGGCGGTGCCAGCGGGATCGGGCGCGCGCTCGCCACCGAACTCGTGCGACGCGGCGCCCGCGTCCTCATCGCCGACATCGCGCCCGCCGTCCACGAGGTGGCCCGGGAGATCGGCGCCGCCGCCTGGGAGGGCGACGTCGCTGCGAGCACCGGGGTCGCCGAGCTCATCGCGGCTGCCGAGGCCGCGCACGGTCCCATCGATCTCTACTTCGCCAACGCCGGGATCGTCGGTCCCACCGGGATCGGCGAGGACGAGGACGAGTGGGACCGGGTGTTCGACATCAACGTCCGCGCCCACATCCGCGCCGCCAAGGCGCTCGTCCCCGGCTGGCAGGAGCGCGGTGAGGGCTACTTCGTGTCGACCGCCTCGGCGGCGGGCCTGCTCACCCAGATCGGCCAGGCCGGCTACTCGACGACGAAGCACGCAGCGGTCGGGTTCGCCGAGTGGCTCAACATCACCTACGGCGACGACGGCATCCGCGTGTCCTGCCTGTGCCCGATGGGCGTCAACACGCCGCTGCTCACCGGCGGGGAGCGCGCCGACCACGAGGCCGACCGCACCGCCAACAAGGCGGTGACCTCCGCCGGTTCGGTGCTCGAGCCTGCCGAGGTCGCCGAGGCCGTCCTCGCCGCCGTCGAGGCCGAGACCTTCCTCATCCTGCCCCACCCCGAGGTGCTCGACATGTACCGCATGAAGGGCTCCGACTACGACCGCTGGCTGCGCGGGATGCGCCGCTACCGGCGCACGCTCGCCGGCGAGGCGGCGAGCTGACGCACCGGGCAGGTGCCCGTCCGACAGTCCGCACAGTCCACCACGCACCCGACACCCCCACTGCAGGAGTGAAGATGTTCGAAGAAACCGCACGCGCCAAGAAGTACCGCGAGGACCTCCTCGCCTTCATGGACGAGCACGTCTACCCGGCGGAGGCCGTCTACGAGGAGCAGATGGCCGCGGCCGACAGTCCTCACACCCAGCCGCAGATCCTCGAGGACCTCAAGGCCGAGGCGAAGAAGCGCGGCCTGTGGAACCTCTTCCACCCGCACGAGGAGTGGGGCCCCGGCCTGACCAACCTCGAGTACGCGCCGCTCGCCGAGATCATGGGCCGCTCGATCCACCTCGCGCCCGAGGCGACGAACTGCAACGCCCCGGACACCGGCAACATGGAGGTCTTCACGCTCTTCGGCACCGATGAGCACAAGGAGAAGTACCTCAAACCGCTGCTCGAGGGCACCATGGCCTCCGGGTTCGCGATGACCGAGCCGGCGGTCGCGAGCGCCGATGCGACGAACATCGAGATGACGATGGAGAAGGATGGCGAGGACTACGTCCTCAACGGCCGGAAGTGGTTCACCTCGAACGGCATGCACCCCTTCGTCAAGGTGCTCATCGTCATGGGCAAGACCGACCCGAACGCGGAGACCCACCGCCAGCAGTCGATGATGGTCGTCCCGATCGACGCCCCCGGCGTCACCGTCGAGCGCAACCTCACCGTGTTCGGCTACGACGACCGCGAGGGTCACGCCGAGGTGACCTTCGACAACGTGCGCGTCGCCCCCAAGGACGTCCTCAAGGGCGAGGGCGAGGGCTTCGCGATCAGCCAGGCCCGCCTGGGCCCGGGGCGCATCCACCACTGCATGCGCGCGATCGGCATGGCCGAGCGGGCGCTCGAGTTCATGTGCCGCCGCGCGGAGTCCCGCGTGCTGTTCGGCACCAAGCTGTCGGAGAAGGCGAACATCCAGGACTGGATCGCGGAGTCCCGCGTCGAGATCGACCAGGCACGGCTGCTCACCCTCCACGCCGCGGACATGATGGACAAGGTCGGCAACAAGGAGGCGCGCACCCTGATCTCCGAGATCAAGGTCGCCGCTCCCAAGGCCGCCCTCAACGTCATCGACCGGGCGATCCAGGTGCACGGTGGCGGCGGCGTCACCGGCGACTTCCCGCTCGCGGAGATGTACGCCCACGCCCGCACCCTGCGGATCGTCGACGGACCCGACGAGGTCCACAAGATGACGATCGCCCGCAAGGAGCTCAAGAAGTACCGCTCCTGAGCCCGACCCACCGAATTCCCCCACCATCTGAAGGAGACACCCCCATGACCCAGCGCACTGCGATCGTCACCGGCGGAGCCCGCGGCATCGGCGCGGCCATCTGCGAGCGGTTCGCGGCCGACGGGATGAAGGTCGCCGTCGTCGACCTCAGCGAGTCCGACGCCCAGCAGGTCGTCGACCGCATCACCGCCGCCGGCGGCGAAGCGCTCGCCGTCGGCGCCGACATCACCGACGAGGCCGCGGTCGAGCAGGCCGTGAGCACCATCGCCACGACGCTCGGACCGCCCACCGTGCTCGTCAACAATGCCGGCATCATCAAGGACAACATGCTGTTCAAGATGAGCCCGCAGGAGTTCCAGGCCGTCCTCGCCGTCCACCTCACCGGCAACTTCCTCATCACCAAGGCCTGCCAGAAGTACATGGTCGAGGAGAAGTTCGGCCGCATCATCTCGATGTCGTCGACCTCGGCGCTCGGCAACCGCGGCCAGGTCAACTACTCGGCGGCGAAGGCCGGCATCCAGGGCATGGCGAAGACCTACGCGATCGAGCTCGGCAAGTTCGGCGTGACCTCGAACTCGATCGCTCCCGGATTCATCGAGACCGACATGACGCGGGCGACCGCGGAGCGCGTGGGCATCTCCTTCGAGGACTTCACCGCGGGTGCGGCCAAGCAGATCCCGGTCGCGCGCACCGGCAAGCCCGAGGACATCGCCCACACCGCGTCGTTCCTCGCCAGCGAGGGCGCGGGCTTCGTGTCCGGGCAGGTCATCTACGTGGCGGGAGGGCCGAAGAATTGAGCACCGAACCCCTGAGCGCACAGCAGCAGCGCATCGATGAGGCCGTCGCGGCCGCGAAGTCCGCGACGACCGAATCGATGAGCACGCAGGAACGCTACGGCGTCCTCTACGACCACGGCCTGGGCTGGGTGAACTTCCCGGAGGGCGACGGCGGGCTCGGCGTGTCGACGAGTCTGCGCGAGTACGCCGCGCAGCAGGTCGCCGCCGCGGGCCTCGAGGCCCCGCCGAAGGGCAGCAACACCATCGGCTTCGGCATGGCCGCGCCGACGATCGTCGCCTACGGCACCGCGGAGCAGAAGAAGGTCCTGCGCGACATCTACACGCTCGAGACGATCTTCTGCCAGCTCTTCAGCGAGCCGGGAGCCGGCTCCGACCTCGCCGCGGCGGCGACCCGTGCCGTTGCCGACGGCGACGTCTTCAAGGTCAGCGGCCAGAAGGTCTGGACGTCGGGCGCGCAGAACGCCGACATGGCGATCCTCGTGGCCCGCACCGACACCTCGGTGCCCAAGCACCAGGGCCTGAGCTACTTCCTCATCGACATGCACGCCCCCGGCGTCGAGGTCCGCGGACTGCGCCAGATCACCGGCGAGGCCGAGTTCAACGAGGTCTTCCTCACCGATGTCGAGGTGCCCGCGGCGAACATGCTCGGCGAGCCCGGCCAGGGCTGGAAGGTCGCCAACACCACGCTCAACAACGAGCGCGTGGCGATCGGCGGCGGCTCCCCGCGCGAGGGCGGGATGATCGGCGTCGTCGCCCAGGCGTGGCGCGAGCACCCGGAGTACCGCGACCCGCTGCTCCAGGACCGGCTGCTCGACCTGTGGGTCGAGGTCGAGGTCGCCCGGATGATGGGGGAGCGGCTGAGCCAGAAGCTCGCCGCCGGACAGCCCGGACCCGAGGGATCGGGTGCGAAGCTCTCCTTCGCCCGCAACAACCAGGAGCTCTCCAGCCTCGACATCACCATGCGCGGCGTCGACGGCCTGCGCTACGACACCTACGAGATGCGCCGCCCGAGCTCGTACTCGATGATCGGCAGGATCCCCGGCTACCGGTACCTGCGCGCGAAGGGCAACTCCATCGAGGGCGGCACGAGCGAGATCATCCGCAACATCATCTCCGAACGAGTCCTCGGTCTGCCCGGTGAGCACCGGGTCGACAAGGACGTGGCCTTCAAGGATCTGCCGAAATGACCGACATCGATCTCCTGCCCAGCGAAGTCGAAGAGGATCTGCGGACCAGCGTCCGCAAGCTCTTCGCCGACCGGAGCGACGCCGACACCGTCGCGAAGCTCTACGACGATCCCGCGACCGACACCTCCGCCCTCGACCGCGCCTGGGCCGGCGAGCTCGGCCTTGCCGCGCTCCTCGTGCCCGAGGACCTCGGGGGAGCGGGAGCGAGCGCTGCCGAGGCCGCCGTCGTCGCCGAGGAGATCGGCCGGGCCGTGGCGCCCGTGCGGTTCCTCAGCTCCGGTGTCCTCGCGACGACCCTCGCCGTGGGCGTGCGCGCCGGCGACCTCGCCGGCCGGCTCGCGGCGGGCGGATCGTTCGCCGCGATCGCCTTCACCGCGTCCTCCCCGACGGTGAGCTCCGAGCTCACCGTGGACGGCGACGGCGACTCCGCCACGGTGTCCGGAACCGTTCCCGGAGTGATGGACGGCGCGGGCGCCGACGAGTACCTCGTCGTCACCGGCTCCGGTGCCGACACCGTCGTCGCGCTCGTCGCGGCCGAGAACGTGCGCGCCGAGGCGTTCCTCAGCTTCGACCAGACCCGCCGGCTGGCCGACGTGACTTTCGACGCCGCGCCGGCCACCGTGCTCGGACGCGGCGAGGAGGCCGCGCAGGCCGTGCGGACGGCCGAGATCCTCGGCCGCATCATGCTCGCCGCCGAGCAGTACGGGGTGGCGCAGCGGGCCTTCGACATCACCCTCGAGTACGTCAAGGGCCGCCGCCAGTTCGGGCGGGCGATCGGCTCGTACCAGGCGGTCAAGCACCGGATGGCCGATCTGTGGCTCGAGGTCTCGCAGACCGGCGCGGCGACGATCTACGCCGCCCGCGTCGCCGCCGCCTGGCAGGCGGGGGAGGAGACCGAGGACGAGGCGCACCTGTGCTCGCTCGTCGCCGGCTCCTATGCCTCGACCACCGCGGTCCACGCCGCGGAGGAGGCCGTCCAGCTCCACGGCGGCAACGGCATGACCTGGGAGTACCCGCTGCACCTGTACCTCAAGCGGGCGAAGGCCGACGAGCTCATCCTCGGACACGCCGCCGCGCAGCGCCGTGCCCTGGCCCCGCTCATCGATCTGACAGCATGACCATCGGCGGCATCGGCCGCCACCAGCCGGCGGGGCGACCCGCCGGCCCGACCCCCTGAGGAAGAGGATTTCTCATGACCGACGCAGTCATCGTCTCCACCGCGCGCACGCCGATCGGCAAGGCCTATCGCGGCGCGTTCAACAACACCCAGTCCCAGGAGCTCGCCGGCCATGCGATCAAGCATGCCGTGGAGCGCGCCGGCCTCGAGGGCGGCGAGATCGAGGACGTCATCCTCGGCGCCGCCCTCCAGCAGGGCGCCCAGGGCGGCAACGTCGCCCGTCAGGCGCTGCTCCGCGCCGGGCTGCCGAACACCGTGTCGGGCATGACGCTCGACCGCCAGTGCTCGTCGGGCCTCATGGCGATCGCCACGGCCGCGAAGCAGATCATCCACGACGGCATGGACATCGCCGTCGGCGGCGGCGTGGAATCGATCTCGCTCGTCCAGAACGACAAGCAGAACACCTTCCGCGCCAAGGACCCGTGGCTCGTGGAGAACCTGCCGGAGATCTACCTGCCGATGCTCAACACGGCCGAGATCGTCGCCGAGCGCTACTCCGTGTCCCGCGAGGCGCAGGACGAGTACGCCCTGTCGTCCCAGCAGCGCACCGCCGCCGCGCAGGAGGCCGGTCGCTTCGACGCCGAGATCGTCCCGCTCGAGACGACCCAGATCGTCGTCGACAAGGAGACCAAGGAGACCTCGGAGAAGCAGGTCACCCTGACCAAGGACGAGGGCAACCGTCCGCAGACCGATCTCGAGAGCCTCGCGAAGCTCCAGCCGGTGCTCGCCCCCGGCGTCGCCTCGCAGAACCCGACGGTCACCGCCGGCAACGCCTCGCAGCTCTCCGACGGCGCCTCGGCGTCCGTGCTCATGTCCGATGCCGAGGCCTCCCGCCGCGGCCTCGAGCCGCTCGGCATCTACCGCGGCATCGCGGTCGCCGGCTGCGGCCCGGAGGAGATGGGCATCGGACCGGTGTTCGCCATCCCGAAGCTCCTCGACCGCCACGGCCTCAGCGTCGACGACATCGGCCTGTGGGAGCTCAACGAGGCCTTCGCGGTGCAGGCGCTGTACTGCCGCGACAAGCTCGGGATCGACCCCGAGAAGTACAACGTCGACGGCGGCGGCATCTCGGTCGGCCACCCCTACGGCATGACCGGGGCGCGGCTCGTCGGCCACGCCCTCATCGAGGGCAAGCGCCGCGGCGTGAAGTACGTCGTCGTGACGATGTGCGTCGGCGGCGGCATGGGCGCCGCCGGCCTGTTCGAGGTCGCCTGATCCATCCTGCTCGGGGCGGGTGCGCATGCACCCGCCCCGAGCACACCCATCGCCAGTTCCATCCCGCTGTACCGCTCACCCGATGTGAAGGAATGACACCATGAGCTTCTTCGAGACCCGCCCCTGGCTGCAGACCGTCGCCGACGACGACCGCCTGACCAAGGACATTGAGGAGACCACGATGCTGGCGCTGTTCGACCGGGCGGTGCAGAGCTTCCCGGACCGACCGGCCATCAAGTACTACGGCTACGAGCCCACCTGGGCCGAGCTCGGCCGGATGGTCGACGCGTTCGCCGCCTACCTCGTCGATCAGGGCTTCGAGGCCGGCGACCGCCTGGGCGTCTACCTCCAGAACGTCCCCCACTACTACGTCGCGGTGTACGGCGCGTGGAAGGCCGGCGGCGTCGTCGTGCCGCTCAACCCGATGTACCGCGACGAGCTCGACCACGTGTTCTCCGACGCCGAGGTCAAGGCGCTCGTCGCGTCCGCCGCGGCCTACCTCGATCGGGTGAAGCCGCATGCGGAGCACCTGCCGATCGTCCTCACGTGCAACGAGAAGGACTACCAGGTCGACGGCGACGAGCGGATCTTCGGGATGTTCGCCGACTCCTACGACACCGGCCGGCCCGACTTCGCGACCGTCGTCGCCGAGTACGACGGGAAGTCCGTCCCCGCTCCCGAGCTCACCCCGGACTCGGTCGGCATCATCGGCTACACCTCGGGCACCTCGGGCCGGTCGAAGGGAGCCGCGATCACCCACCGCGGCCTGTCCGTCAACGCCCAGATGCTCCGCGACTACCAGGGCTTCGACGAGACCGCGACGATCTTCACCCTCGCGCCGGTCTTCCACATCACCGGGTTCGTGTGCCAGTTCCTCGCCGCCGCCGCCTGCGGCGCCGCGCTGTCGATGAACTACCGCTTCGATCCCGCCGCGGCGCTGGCGACGTTCCGCACCGACAAGCCGCAGTACATGGCCGGGCCCGCGACCGCCTACATGGCGCTGCTCGCCCACCCGGACTTCACGTCCGACGCCTTCGACTCCTTCACCTCGATCATGTCCGGCGGCGCCCCGCTGCCCGAGGCGATCGTCAAGAAGTTCGAGGAGCGCACCGGGCACTACATCGGCCAGGGCTACGGCCTCACCGAGACGACCGCCCAGTGCGTCGTCGTGCCCCGCCACCTCCGTGCGCCGGTCGACCCCGAATCCGGCAACCTGTCCTGCGGTCTGCCGCTGTCGAGCGTGATGCTGAGGATCCTCGACGAGGACGGCCAGGAGGTCGGTCCGAACGAGGTCGGCGAGATCTGCGTGCGCGGCCCGATGGTGTCCCCGGAGTACATCAACAACCCGCAGGCCACCGAGGAGAACATCCCCGACGGGGAGCTGCGCACCGGCGACGTCGGATTCATGGACACCGACGGCTGGGTCTTCATCGTCGACCGCAAGAAGGACATGATCAACGCCTCGGGCTTCAAGGTCTGGCCGCGCGAGGTCGAGGACGTGCTCTACGCGCATCCCGCGATCCTCGAGGCCGCCGTCGTCGGCGTGCCCGACGAGTACCGCGGGGAGAACGTCGTCGCGTTCATCAGCCTGCAGCCGGGATCGGAGGTCACCGAGGACGACATCATCGCCTACTGCCGCGACCACCTCGCCTCCTACAAGGCTCCGCGCCAGATCAACTTCATCGAGGCGCTGCCGAAGACGGCCTCGGGCAAGATCCTGCGCCGCGAGATGCGCAAGGTCGGGGCCGAGCAGGCCGAGAAGGCCTGAGATGTCGCGCGCGCAGAGGTGGGTCGCGGCGGCCGAGGCGCTCGCCGGGGCGCGGGATCTGTGGCCGGCGGCGGTGCCGCGGGAGTACACCGAACCCGTGCCCGGGGCGGTGCTCGCCGACTATCTGGCGCAGTGGGCGGCCGAACGGCCGGACACCGTCGCGATCCACTTCTACGGCCGCGACATCTCCTATGCCGAGCTCGAGCGTGCGGCGGCGGCGTTCGCCGGATGGCTGCGGGCGAACGGGGTGCGGGCCGGCGACCGGGTGGGCGTCCACCTCGTCAACTGTCCGCAGCTGACGATCGCGTTCCTCGGGATCCTGCGGATCGGCGCGGTGTACGTGCCGATCAACCCGATGTTCAAGGCCGGGGAGCTCGCCTACGAGCTCGCCGATGCCGGGGTGGGGGTGCTGCTCGCGCACCCGGAGTTCGCGCCGCTCATCGATGCGGTGCGCGGCGGCGAGGGGATCGATCCCGATCTCACCGTCGCGTACACGCGGATGGCGGACATGATCGACGGCGAGCCGGTGCCGCGGGCGCCGTTCGGCGCGGTCGACCCGGAGCAGCCCTCGGACTGGGAGGAGATCCTCGCCTCCCCGCCGGCCGAGGCGGCGGCCGCAGACCGCGACGCGCTGGCCGCCCTCAACTACACCGGCGGGACGACGGGGATGCCCAAGGGGTGCGAGCACACGCAGGGGCACATGGTCTACACCGCGGTGAGCGCGCTGCTGGGCCAGGGTCGGACACCGGGAGCCGGCGGGGACGTGGCTCTGGGATTCCTCCCGATGTTCTGGATCGCCGGCGAGGACATGTGCATGCTCAATCCGCTGATCGACGGATCGACGGTCGTCCTCATGACGCGGTGGCACCCGGAGACCGCGCTCGAGCTCATCGCCTCCCAGCAGGTGACCTCGGTCGTGGCGCCGGCGGACAACTACGTCGAGCTCATGGCGCTGCCCGGGTTCGCGGATGCGGACGTGTCCTCGCTGCGGAACTGCACGGCGGTGTCGTTCGTGCGCAAGCTCGACCCGGAGCTGCGCGAGGAGTGGCGTGCGGCCACCGGGGTGCAGCTGCGCGAGGCGTCCTACGGGATGACGGAGACGCACACCGCGGACACGTTCACGCTCGGCCTCGACGCCGGGGACCAGGACCTGCGGGCGGAGCCGATCTACTGCGGCTACCCGGTGCCGGGGACCCGGATCGTCGTCGTCGACGCCGATCTCGAACCGGTGCCGGTCGGGGAGACCGGGCAGATCCTCGTCGATTCGCCCTCGGTCCTCACCCGCTACTACGAGAAGCCCGAGGCGACGCGTGAGGCGCTCGTCGACGGGTGGCTGCTCACCGGGGACACCGGGCGGTTCGACGAGCACGGGGCGCTGACGTACCTCTCGCGGACGAAGGAGATGATCAAGGTCAACGGGATGAGCGTGTTCCCCGCCGAGGTCGAATCCATCCTCAAGGGCAACCCCGCTGTGGTGCGCGTCGCGGTCGCTCCGCGGGAGGACGCGGAGACCGGACAGCGGCCGGTCGCGTTCGTCGAGCTCGCCGAGGGGTCCGGCACCACCGCGGAGGGCATCCGGGACTGGGCGCGGGAGCAGATGGCGACGTACAAGGTGCCCGAGGTCGTCGTCGTCGACGCCATGCCGATGACGGCGACCGGAAAGATCAGGAAAGTCGACCTGCTCGAGGAGCTGCAGACCCGATGACCACACTGCTCGTCGCCAACCGGGGCGAGATCGCCGCCCGCATCATCCGCACTGCCACGGATATGGGGCTGCGCACGCTCGCCGTCCATCCGGCCGACGACGCCGACAGCCTCCATGTCCGGCTCGCCGACACCGCCGTGCAGCTCGAGGGGATCGGTCCGCGGGCGTATCTCGACATCGATCAGCTCATCTCGGTCGCCGTCGACGAAGGTGCCGAGCTCGTCCACCCCGGCTACGGGTTCCTCGCGGAGTCGGCGGAGTTCGCCCACGCGTGCCATGAGGCGGGGCTGACGTTCCTGGGCCCCTCGGCCGACGTGCTCGAGATCGCGGGGACGAAGACGGAGACGAAGGCGCGTGCCGCGGACCTCGGCATCCCGGTGGCGGAGTCGACCCCGGTGCTCGATTCCGCCGGACCGGCTCTCGACCTGCTCGAGCGGCATCCGAGCGGGATCGCGATCAAAGCGCTCGCCGGCGGGGGCGGGCGCGGCATCGCCGTGGTCACCGATGCCGCCGAGGTCGAATCCGCGATCGCCCGCTGCTCGGCGGAGGCCGAGCACGGCTTTTCCGACCCGCGGGTGTTCGCCGAATCCTGGTTCCCGGAGGCCCGGCACATCGAGGTCCAGTGCATCGGCACGCCCGACGGAGTGCTCGCGGTCGGGGACCGGGACTGCTCGCTGCAGCGCCGGCGGCAGAAGATCGTCGAGATCGCTCCGGCGCCGGGGCTTCCCGACGGGCTGCGGGCTGACCTGTGGCGCGCGGCGGAGCGGCTGCTCGACTCGATGCACTATCTGTCGCTCGCCACGGTGGAGTTCCTCGTGTCCGGGGACGACTGGGTGCTGCTCGAGGTCAATCCGCGCATCCAGGTCGAGCACACCGTCACCGAGGCGGTGACCGGTCTCGACCTCGTCGCCTGCCAGATCGCCCTCGGGCTCGGCGAGGACCTCGCGGAGTACGGGGTGTCCGAGGACCGCTCGTGGGAGCCCGCGGGTGCCGCGATCGAGGTGCGGGTGGCCGCGGAGACGATCGGCGGCGACGGTGCGGTCCATCCGGTGACCGGGACGATCGACCGGTTCGATCTGCCGAGCGGTCCCGGGGTGCGGGTCGACACCTGGGTGCGCGGCGGCACGCGGGTCGGCGCGCTCTACGACACCGTCATCGCGAAGATCATCGTCCACGGCCCGGATCTCACGGCCGCGCACCGGCGGTCCGGGGCCGCGCTCGCGGAGCTGTCGTGCACGGGTCTGGAGACCTCGCAGAGCTTCCTCCGCGCCGTCCTCGAACAGGCGGACCTCGGCGCGGTGCACACGACGTGGGTGGACGAGAACATCGCCGCTCTCACCGGGCGGGCGGCCGAGCTCGCCGCCGCCGGGCCCGAAGGCGCCGGGGGCAGCGACGGCGCCCCCGGAGCGGGGCGATCCGCGGCGGAGGCGCGCGAGATCCCGACCCCGGGCCCGGGTGAGGCGCTCGTGGTCGCGCCGCTGAGCGGCACGATCGTGTCCCTCGACTCCCGTCCCGGGGAACTCGGGCTCATCGAGGCGATGAAGATGCACCACCCGATCCCCGCCCCGGCCCATGCGGAGGCGAAGGCGCTCGTCGACATCGGCGACACCGTCGCCGCCGGTGACCCGCTGTTCCTCGTGCGCACCTCGGACGACCCGGCCGCCCTGGCCGAGGCGGCGGCCGAGGAGGCGCACCCGCTCGTCGACGAGGTCCTCGAGCGGCATGCCCGCGTCCTCGACGCGGGGCGCCCGGAGGCGGTCGCGAAGATCCATGCCCGGCAGCGGCGCACGGCGCGGGAGAACCTCGACGATCTGCTCGTGCCCGGGTCGTTCGTCGAGTACGGGCCGCTCGTCATCGCCGCGCAGATGGCGCGCCGGTCGCTCGAGGACCTCATCGAGCGCACGAGCGGCGACGGGCTCGTCGGCGGGATCGGACTCGTCGACACCCCGAACGGTCCGCTCGAGGCCGTGGTGATGAGCTACGACTACATGGTCCTCGCCGGCACCCAGGGATCGCGCAACCACGCGAAGACCGACCGGCTCATCCAGCTCGCCGGCTCCAAGGGTCTGCCGGTGGTGCTGTTCGCCGAGGGCGGCGGCGGGAGGCCGGGGGACACCGACCGGGCTCCGGGAGCGCACCTCACCGTCCACACCTTCGCGGCCCTCGCCGGGCTCAAGGGGAAGGTGCCGCTCGTCGCGATCGTGTCCGGGCGGTGCTTCGCCGGCAACGCCGCGCTGGCCGGGGTGTGCGACGTCATCATCGCCACCGAGGACGCGAACCTCGGGATGGGCGGGCCGGCGATGGTCGAGGGCGGCGGCCTGGGCCGCTACCGGCCCGAGGACATCGGCCCGGTCGGCGTCCACACGGTGAGCGGGGTCATCGACGTCCTCGTGTCCGACGACGCCGAGGCGGTCGCCGCGACCCAGCAGTACCTCGGCTACTTCCGCCCCGTCGAGGCCCCGGCCGCGGCGGGTGCGCTTGAGCCCGCGGACACCTCGCCCGGCGCTCCGGACCCGGAGGCCGCGCGCGCCGCAGTGCCCGGCGACCGGCTGCGCGCCTACGACATGCGCGAGGTGATCCGCAGCGTCGTCGACACCGGATCGTTCCTCGAGCTGCGCCCGGACTACGCACCCGGCGCGATCACCGGGTACGCGCTCGTCGCCGGCCGGCCGATCGCGATCATCGCCAATGACAACCACCACCTCGGCGGGGCCGTCGACGTCGATGCGGCGAACTCCTTCGTCCGTCTCCTCGAGACGGCCGAGGCCCACGGCGTGCCCGTCGTGTCGTTCGTCGACACCCCGGGCTTCATGGTCGGACCCGAGGCCGAGCACGAGCCGGGGGTGACCGCCTTCGGCCGGTTCTTCACCACCGGTGCGGGTCTCACCGTGCCCTTCGGCGCGGTCATCGTCCGCAAGGGCTACGGGCTCGGCGCGATGGCGATGGCTGCCGGGTCGTTCGCAGCGCCGCGCTTCACCGTCGCGTGGCCGAGCGGGGAGATGGGGCCGATGGGGCTCGAGGGTGCAGTGCGCCTGGGCTACTCGAAGGAGCTCGCCGCGGTCGAGGACCCGGCCGAGCAGAACGCGCTCTACGAGAAGCTCGTCGCGGAGTCGTACGAGATGGGTCGGGCGATGACGGCGGCGATGTTCTTCGACGTCGACGACGTCATCGACCCCGCCGACACCCGCCGCTGGATCAGCACCCTGTTCTGAGGGTGCGTGTTCACGGCGGACGCCCGGCCCCGCACTGCGGGACCGGGCGTCCGTCTGCTGCTGCGACCGCCTCAGCGGAGGGCGTCGGCGATCGGGGTGGACCCGTCGAAGAAGTTGACGGTCTCCCGGCCGGCCGCGCCCTCGCGCAGGACGTGGGTGATGACCGCGGCGACGTTGTCGCGCGAGGTGACCTGCTCCTCGTCGGTGAGTTCGCGCCCCTCGGCCGCGCCGTGGCCGTCGACGACCTGGATCCTCTCCGTCGCCGGATCGAGCGTGAGGCGCCCGGGGCCGAGGATCGTGTAGTCGAGCTCGGTCTCGCGCAGGTGGGCGTCGGCATCGTGCTTGGCCTTGGCGTAGGGGAAGAAGGAGTTGTCCTCCTCGAGGCGGTCGACGTCGATCCCCGCGGTGACGTAGGAGACCATGACGAACTTCTCCACCCCCACCTGCTGGGCGGCCTTCATCGCGCGGACCGCGGCCTCGTAGTCGACCGCGTGCGTGCGCTGCGGGTCGCCCCCGCCGGCGCCGGCGGAGAAGACGACGGCCTTCGCCCCGGTGAACTGCCGGGCGAGGTCGTCCTCGGAGGCGGTCTCGATGTCGAGGACGACGGGGTTCGCGCCGGCCTCCCTGACGTCGGCCCGATGGTCCTCGTTGCGGATCACGGAGTCGACGGCGAATCCCGCCGCGGTGAGTCGGGGTGCGGCGAGCAGGGCGATCTTGCCGTGTCCGCCGAGGATGACGATGCGATCGGTGTCTGACATGGGGTGCTCCTTCCGCGCCGGAGCCGGCGCCGGGGTGTTCCGCACTCCGCACAACGGGGACCGGGTGCTCGATCCGCCGCGGCGACCTGCGGCTTCCACCGGACATAACGCAAGGCAGGCTGAGATATTCCATCGGCAGTGGTCCCCGCTCGCTCGTCAGGCGTGAGCGTCGGTGTCCGCGGACGCCCCGCGCCGCCGTCGGAGGAGGAGCGGGATCGCCACGAGGACGGCCGCCGAGGTGCCGGCGATGAGGTCGACCATCGTGTCGGTGTTATTCCGCTGCGCGGTCGTCCCGATGACGAGGTCGGCGGTGAACTCGGAGATCTCCCACAGCACCGCGACGAGCGCGCTCACCGCGATGACGACGACGGCCTCGAACCACGGAGGAGCGGTGAGATCGGACCGCCGGGAGGTGACACGGAGCGCGAAGACCGCTCCGAGGGCGATGAGGATCCCGGAGTAGAAGTGGACGACGGTGTCCCAGGCGCCCCACACGGCATAGAAGTGGAGATGGCTGCCGAGGAACGGGCCGCTGAGGAGCAGCAGCGCGTAGAGGCCCTGGAGCCAGCGGGGGATCGGGACCGCGAGCCACCTCTCGACGGGAAGCGGCACGAGGGCGGCGAGGACGAGCAGCGCCGGGATGATGGCGTCGGACCACCGCTGGGTGGCCACCGCCGCGACGGCCGCGACGAGGCAGATCACCTCGGTGACGAGCAGGGGCAGGTGCCGCCGGAGGGCTCCGGTGCGGACATCGGACGGGGGCGTGCTCTCGACCTTTCTCACCAGGGTGACGCTAACAGGTCGACCTGAGGTGCTCGTCCAGGCGTCCCGGTCCTACGATGGTGCCCATGCGTGCACTCGACCGGGACATCCTCAGGCTCGCCGTCCCGGCCCTCGGGGCGCTCGCCGCCGAACCGCTCTTCCTCCTCGCCGACACCGCGATGGTCGGCCACCTGGGGCCCGAGGCGCTCGGCTCGCTCGCGATCGCGAGCACGATCCTCCAGACGGTCCTCGGCCTCATGATCTTCCTCGCCTATGCGACGACCCCGCGGGTGGCCCGCCGCCTCGGCGCCGGGGATACCCCCGGGGCGATCGGCGCGGGCTTCGACGGGATCTGGCTCGCCCTCATCACCTCGGCCGTCCTCCTCGTGGTCGGACTGCCGCTCATCGACACGGCGATCGGCTGGTTCGGTCCCGCGCCCGAGGTGGCGGCCGGGGCATCGGCGTACCTCACCATCTCCTGGTGGGGCCTGCCGTTCATGCTCACCGTCGTCGCCGCGACCGGGCTGCTGCGCGGCCTCCAGGACACGCGCACCCCGCTCTACGTCGCCGCCGGCGGCTTCCTCTCGAACATCGCGCTCAATGCGGTGTTCATCTACGGGCTCGGCCTGGGCGTTGCCGGCTCCGCGCTCGGCACGCTCATCGCCCACATCGGCATGTGCTCGATCTACCTCGTCATCGCCGTGCGCGCCGCCCGCCGGACCGGTGCCTCGCTGCGCCCGGACTGGGCGGGGGTGCTCCGGGCGGCCCGCACCTCGGGGTGGCTGCTCGTGCGCAACGGCTCGCTCCGGGCGGCGATGATCCTCCTCATCGTGCTCGCCACCGGTCTAGGTACGGTGCAGCTCGCCGCGATCCAGGTGATCCAGACGCTGTTCAACGCGCTCGCCCTCGTCCTCGACTCGCTCGCGATCGCCGGGCAGGCGCTCATCGGCCTCGAGCTCGGTCACCGCCGGCGCGAGCGGGTGGCCGCGATCAACCGGCGCCTCATCCAGTGGGGGATCGGATTCGGGGTCGTCGTCGGCGTGCTGCTCGCCGCCGCGTCCCCGTTCCTCGGCGCGATCTTCTCGAGCGATCCCGCCGTCGCCGCGCTCATCGGCGCCCTCGCCCTCATCCTCGCCGCCGGCATGCCGATCGCCGGCTACGTCTTCACCCTCGACGGGGTGCTCATGGGCGCCGAAGACGCCCGCTACCTCGCGCTCGCCCAGTTCGGAGCGCTGCTCGGCTACGCGGCGCTGCTCCTCCTCGTCTTCACGCAGTGGCCGACCGTCCACGTGCTGTGGGCGTGCTTCGGGATCGGCTTCGTCGCGTTCCGCGCGGTCAGCCTGGGCTGGCGGGTCCGCGACGACGGCTGGATCCGGCGCGCCGAAGCCCGCAGCTGAGAGCGAGCGCGGTCCGCTCGCACGGACCCCGGCCCCGGGCGCGGATACGATGATGGGCGTACTCGCACCCAGTCCCGAGGAGTCCCCGCATGCGCATCGTTCCGGTCCCGTCAGACGGCGAGCACATCCTCCTGCCGTTCCTCGAGCTCTGCTGCAGCTGGTCGATGGACCGCCCGCCCGTCGACGCCGAGGCGATCCGCGCCGACGATCACCTCAACCGCTACATCGAGGGCTGGGGTCGGGCCGGTGACCTCGGCGTCATGGCGCTGGCGGCAGAGCCCGGCGCAGGAGCCGACGGCGACCACGCGCCCGCACCCGGAGCGGAGCCGCGGGCGCTCGGAGCGGTCTGGATCCGCACGATGGGGGAGAAGCCCGGCTTCGGCTGGGTCGCCGACGACATCCCCGAGCTCTCGATCGCGGTCCTGCCCGAGGCGCAGGGCGAGGGGCTCGGCCGTCGCCTCCTGCAGACGCTCATCCAGATGGCCGGGCTCACCGGTGTCCGGGCGATCAGCCTCGCCGTCGAGGACGGCAACGGGTCCCGCCACCTGTACGAGGACCTCGGCTTCGCGGTCATCGGCCGCAACGGGAGCTCCGACGTCATGCTGCTCGACCTCGCGGCGCGCGAGGGCTGAGACCGTGCGGGTCCGCAACCGGCACTCCCGCGACCTCGACCGGCCCGCCGCCGAGGTCGCGGCGCTGCTGTCGACGCTCGGAACCCGGGACGACGGGCTGTGGCCTGTGCACCTGTGGTTCCCCATGCGCCTCGACGGCCCGCCCCTCGTCGGTGCGGCGGGCGGGCACGGCCCGGTGCGCTACCACTGCACGGAGCGTTCACCGGATGCGGTGACCTTCGCCTTCGACTCGATCCTCGGCTCGCCGCACTGGCGCGGCTTCCACCGGTTCGTCGTCGTCCCCTCCGCCCGCGGCAGCCGCCTCGTGCACGACCTCGAGCTCCGCATCGGCCCGTGGCGGCGTCTGCAATGGGCGGTGCTCGTCGGTCCGCTGCACGACGCCGTGCTCGAGGACCTCCTCGATCGCGCAGCCGGGGTCACCGGCCCGCCCCGCTGGTCGCCGTGGGTCCGGCTCCTCCGCCGGGTGTACCCGCGGATCCGGGCGCGGGGGTCCGCGGCGTAGGCGGAGATCCTCCGGCGCGTGCGGCACGGGGGCGCGCGGGGCCGGTCGGTGTGCGAACGATCAGTGTCCGAACGCACGCCGATAGGCGGCGGGGGTGACGCTCATCGCCCGGCGGAGCCGCCGGCATCGCGAACGCACGGGGACGGTGATCCGGTCCGGGTGGGGAGGCCCGCTGCGACGTCCCCGTGGGGACGTCTCAGCGGGGACGTCTCGGCTCACGGCGGACGGTCAGCTCGGCAGGGTCCCGAGCCATCGCCGGAGGTCGAGAGCGAGTTCGGTCGGCGCCTCGAGCTGCACGAGGTGGCCGGTCCCCTGGAAGGTCGTGACGCCGGGCTGCCCGGGGAACCGGCCGGCGAGCTCGGCCGCCTGGGCGACGGGGATCCGGGGATCGTCCGCGCCCCAGCCGATGTGCACCGGGCATCGGGTCTCAGCGAGTCGGGCGACTATGGGCGCGGTGTGGTCCGGAGTGAGTGCGGCGATCTGCCGGTAGAAGGCGACCTGTCCGCGCGGCGAGCACCACGGTCGGGCGAGCTCCTCGACCCGCGCGGGGGTGAGGGTGTCGCCGCCGGCGCCGGAGATGTACTCCCGGACGAGGGCGGCGTGCAGATTCTCCGGAAGTGCGGCGAACACCTCGTGGTGCTCGGAGACGAGTCGGAAGAACGGCGAGCCCCACGGGTCGAGTGCGACGACATCGAGGAGATAGAGCGAGGCGAAGGCGGCGCCGTCGAGCAGATGGGATCCGAGAGCGACCGCACCGCCGATGTCGTGCGCGACGACGTGGGGTCGATCGAGATCCCAATGCTCGATGAGCGCAGTGAGACGGTGGCGCTGATGGACGAGGTCGACCGGCGGATCGGATCCGCGGATCGACCTCCCGTACCCCGGCATGTCCCACAGGAAGACCCGGAACGACCGTGCGAGCGCTCGGGCCACCGGCAGCCAGGTCTCCGCCGACCACGGTGTCCCGTGGCAGAGCACGACGTCACCGGCGGGGTTGCCGGTCTCGGGCTCGAGAACGGAGGTCGCGATCTCGGTGCCGAGGATCGGGATGCGCTCGGGCGGGGCGGGGAGGTCGGTCATGCGCGCTGCGCTAGACCTTCATGTCGACATGAAGGCAAGAGGTGCGGGAACGTGAGGAGCACGGTGTCATGAGGATCGGGGAGGCCGCAGGGCGCCTCGGCGTCGCGACCCACGTCCTGCGTCATTGGGAGGACGCGTGCGGCATCACGCCGGACCGGACCCCTGCAGGGTATCGCGACTATACCGAGGAGCATGTGCGCCGACTGCAGGTCGTCCGATCCTGCCGGTCCGTCGGGCTGGGTCTCGAGGAGATCCGCCTCATCCTGCACCGCGACGAGCAGGGGCGCGACGGCGTCATCGCCGCTCGTCTCGAGGCGATCCGCAGGCAGCGGGCGGAGCTCGACGCCGCGGAAGCGTTCCTCGAGCACGTCCGAGAGTGCCGGCACAACTTCATCACACGGTGCGAGAGCTGTTCCGCCTATGCACTGGCGGACCCCTCTCGTCCCGCGGAACCGACGTCCCCGCTGTGACGTCCGACGCCGTTCGGCAATGGACCAGGACGTCACAGCGGCGACGCCTCAGCTCACGGTGGGCCGGCCGGTCTCAGCCGACCGGCCGCACGCGACCCATCCGCTCGACGGCCTCGGTGAGGATCGCCGGTGAGGTGGCGAAGTTGAGCCGGACGTGTTGGGCACCGCCCGTGCCGAACACGTGACCGGAGCTCAGCGCCACCCGGGCCTCGTCGAGGAACAGCTGCGCCGGTCCCGCAAGATCGGACACGACGGCGAGTCCGTCCCGCGCGGCGGGTGCCCCGGCGCCGAGGTAGCTGCAGTCGAGCCATGCGAGGTAGGTGCCCTCGGGCACGCGGAAGCCGGCCTCGGGCAGGTGCTCGGCGACGAGCCGGCGCAGCAGCGTCCGGTTCGCGTCGAGACCCCGCAGCAGCGCGCCGAGCCACTCCTGTCCCTCCCGGAGCGCGACGGTGTGGGCGATGAGGCCGAGGTGGCTCGAGCCGTGGCTGACCTCCTCGGGCATGCGGGCGAGATCCGCGGCGGCCTCCTCCCCGGCGATCGCGAGCGCGGCCTTGAGACCGGCGAGGTTCCAGGCCTTCGACGCCGACATCAGCGCGAAGGCGTCCTCCGACCCCGGCACGCTGAGATAGGGGGTGAAGCGGGCCCCGGGCAGGACGAGCGGGGCGTGGATCTCATCGGCGACCACCCGGACCCCGTGGGTGCGGGCGAGCTCCGCGATCCGCGCGAGCTCCTCCGGGGTGTGCACCGTTCCTGTGGGGTTGTGCGGGTTGCAGAGCAGGTAGGCGGCCCCGCGCCCGCCCTGCCTGATCCGGCGGAACGTGTCCTCGAGGACGCCGAGGTCCACCCGGCCGTCCGCACCGAGGGGCGCCTCGACGATCTGCCGGCCGTCATGGGTGACGAAGGCGTAGAACGGCGCGTAGACGGGGGAGTTGACGACGACGGCGTCACCGGGCTCCGTCACCAGCCGGAGCACCTCGACGACTCCCATCATGACGTCGGGGACGATCGCGGTCCGCTCCACGGCCAGGTCGTTCCACGCCCAGTTCTCCGCTGCGAACGCGGAGAACGCCTCGGCGTACGCGGTGCCGACGGGATACCCGGTGTCCCCGGCATCGATGGTGCGGTGGAGGGCCTCGGCGATGGGCGGGGCGAGTCGGACATCCATCTCCGCGACCCACAGCGGCAGCACGTCAGCGGGGTGAGCGCGCCACTTCATGCTCGTCCGCTGCCGGAGCTCATCGAGCCCGAGCTCCTCGAGCGGGTTGGCGACCTGCTGCGCGCGCGACGGATCCATCATTCGAACTGCCACCTCGTTCATCGGAACCGAGCCGCGCGGCTCGCGTGCTCGGACGGAGTCTTCAGCATCGCACTGCCCGCGGGCCGAATCCACTCCGCCGAGTGCAGCGCTCAGTGCGTGATCGTCGTCTGCTGGTAGAAGGTGAGTCGCACCTCGTCGTCGACCAGCCGGTAGTGGCTCGCCATGAGAGCCTCGAACGGGGCAGGGTCCGCGGCGCGCCGTGCGCTCGCCCGGTACACGAGTGCCGCGGAGTCCTCACCGGTCGGCACCACGCGGGCGTCGGTGAGGGTGTAGGAGTCCCAGGCGGGGGAGTCGTCGAGACCGGCGACGATCGTCTCACGGTCGAGCACCATCCCGTTGACGAGGACCATGACCGCCTCCGGCGTCATGAGAGCGCCGTAGAACGCGCCGCCCCGGTGGCTGGACAGGGCGTCCCACCCGCGGTGCTCGAGGGCGAGCAGGGATTCGAGCGCGAGGGGGTCAACGTGAGTCGGGTCGGTCATGCTCGCATGGTAGCGGTCGCACCGCCTCACCGCTGCACGACGCTCCCCGCGGGGACGTCACAGCAGGTGGCGGTTGCGCGTTCGCAGCAGCTGCTCTCGGTTCCTTGCGCTGGAAACTTCGATCGGTCGTTGACAGCACCAGCTTCACTTTCTACGCGATATCTTATTGCGATGACTCTTACCATCTGGGTGAGCGTCTTCTTGCTGAGTTGCATTGGGTGCATAGTGGTGCGTAAGACGGGAGCTGTACGAGACGTGCCAGGGCGGTTGGCGAGCCAACGGCGATCGGGAGCAGCCTCACTGGATTGGAAACTGTACCTGTTTGAAGCGGGGCCAGGTATTTGCAGGTTCGCAGTTCTGATAACGCCCTAACCGAAGCCCTAGTTCTGCCCATAGCACCGGTCCGAGGCTTATTACATGTGTCCGTCCACTGCCTCGAATCTAAGCGTCCGTTGAGTGACGCTTGCCGATCTCTAGTATTGTTGGACTTATGAGTTTGACTGTGGTTCTAGGCGCTGGTTTCTCTATCGCTGCATCGGGTGGCGTGTTTCCAGCGACCGATGACCTTGGGGTTCGGGTGATGCGCAGGATCCGCGAATCTGGTCGATCCGAGGACGCGGTAAGACCGTTCAGAGGACGCCGTTTCGAATCTTGGTTGTCGCGCTTGGCAGAGCAACAGCCGGATCTGTCGGAATCGGAGAATCTTCGCAATCGAGAGATGTTCTCACTTGTCACATCCGCGATTAGAGAAGTGATTCGTGAATGTCAGGATGAAGTGCTCAAGGGGCAACCATCGTGGTGGCTGCAGCGTCTCATCGGAATCTTGCATTTTCGACAGGCGAATGTCGTTACCTTCAACTACGACGTGATTCCGGAGTTGGTGCTTGAGTATTGCCGACTCTACGACGATCTCGAGCACGAAGCTCAGGCCGAGGATGCGTTGAAGAACATGCCGCTTCCGCCTGAAACGCCAAATCGAGGTCTGGTAATCGGGTTGCCGGCAGCTAAGACGTTTCGATTGATCAAGTTGCATGGGTCGATTGATAACTATTGGGTGCCCGGAGATCTAACGGGGACTACTATTCGACGGTGGAATGATAATGGACGATTCGGCGCTCCGGGAGTGCCACGTGTGGTGGAACGGAATCAGCTTCTACCTGGACGTGAGCCATTTATAGTACCTCCGGCCGCTGCAAAGTCTTCCTACTACCGGAATCCTCTAACTCGTCAGTTGTGGAAGGACGCGTCGGATGCCATTGGTTCGGCGGCTAATGTGGCGCTGGTCGGCTACAGCATTCCGGCGACGGACCTGGTTTCATCTGGAATGTTTGAAGAGCGCCTGTCAAATACTGGTTCCATAGTGACAATTGTGAATCCGGATATCGACGGCCCTAAATTTGCTGTGCAAGAACTGGGGGTTTCGGAGGATCGAATAGTCTCCTACAGGTCCTGTGAGGAATACGTCAATGCTCTGGAATCAGAGATTCGATTGACGCCGGATGATCTAGCAAAAGCCTCTACCGATGAATCGTTGGACCACTCATTGGTCGTGGGTCGTTGGACGTATCCGGAATACGTCGTTGTAGATGGAGTGCCTAATGGAAATCTGAGCGAGGTGCTGCTAAAGCTTGTTCCTCAGAATCAAAGTATCGAGGGCAATGCGCGTGATTGCATGACCGTAGCGAACCTCTTGTCAAGATTTCCGAACTTTGAGCATCTGCGAGTTGAGTTTCCGGACGGTAAGTCGGCGCTTGTCGCGACTGCCGGGATCTGCAATTCGAATGCCGGCGATCAACGATCAATTCTCCTGAAAACGACAGCGATGCCATCCTTGCTCCGGTAACGGTCGCACCGCCTCACCGCTGCACGACGCGTCCCCGCGGGGACGTCACAGCAGGGACGTCCCGGCAGTCAGCGGTCCCGCGCTCACCACTGCACGGGCAGCGGCGGGAGCGGCTTCGCGTAGAGCCAGTCGTGGATGAGCGGCTCGACCGGGCGGCCGCACACCTGTTCCGCAAGCGCGAGGAACGCCGCGGTGGTGACATTCGCTCCCCGATGCTGCTCGGTCCAGCGCCGCAGGATCCCGAAGAAGTCCTCGTCGCCGAGGTGGAGGCGCAGCGCGTGGAGGGTGAGCGCACCGCGCTTGTACACCCGGTCGTCGAACATGTCGGCGGCGCCCGGATCGGCGAGCACGAGGTCCTGGGGCTGCTCGGCCAGGCGCGCGTGCTGCTCGCGGGCGTGCCGCTGTGCGGACTTCTGGCCCGAGTCCTCCGACCAGATCCACTCCGCGTAGCAGGCGAAGCCCTCGTTGAGCCAGATGTCGGACCACGTCGCCGGGGTCAGCGCGTTCCCGAACCACTGGTGCGCCATCTCGTGCGCGACGAGCCGCTCGGAGTTCCACGTCCGGCTCAGGTGGTTGCGACCGAGGATCGACAGCGGTTGCGACTCGAGCGGGATCTCGAGGACGTCGTCGGTGACGACGATCCCGTAGTGGCCGAACGGGTACGGCCCGAACCGGCGCTCGAACACCGCCATCATCGCGTGCTGCACCGCGAGCGCCTGCTGCGCCCGGTCCCACAGCGTCTCGCTGCAGGCAAGCGCCATCGCCACGCGCGACGGCGCGTGGGATCCGCTCTCGATCGCACCGCGCTGGTACTGGCCGATCTGCACGGTCGCGAGATACGTCGCGAGGGGCTCGGCGGACTCCCACGTCCACGCCGTCCGACCCGCGCGCCGTCGCGTCCCGACGAGCTCGCCGTTGGAGATCACGGTGTACTCGGAGTCGACGAGCACCGTCACCCGGAAGGTCGCCTTGCTGCTCGGGTGGTCGTTGCACGGGAACCACGTCGCCGCTCCCGTCGGCTGGCCGGCGACGAGCACGCCGTCGGTGAGCTCCTCCCAGCCGACGTCGCCCCAGGTCCCCATCGCCGGTCCCGGGGTGCCGGAGTAGTGGATGGTGAGCGCGAGCTTCTCGTCGACGACGAACCTGTCGATCGCCTTGATCACGAGCTTCGTCCGCGTCTGCTTGAAGCGGTGCCGGCGCCCGTTGACGAGCACCCGGCTCACTGCGAGGCCGATGAGATCGAGCTCGATGGTCCGGGCGTCCTCGAGCATCCAGCCGCGCAGCATCGCCTGCCCGGCGAGCCGGTTCGGCAGGATCTTGTAGTCGAGGTGGAGATCGTAGTGCTCGATCCGGACCCCGGGGGTCCCGGAGTGCGGGGTGTAGCTGTCGAGCGTCGACGTCATCGGACCTCCTCTTCGGCGTTCGTGGGCGCGGGCTCGGCGAAAGCGGATTCCGGCAGGTCGGGGGCGTCGACCCAGGGGACCACCGGGTTGCCGGCGAAATAGGCGTCCGCGGGGACGAACTCGCCGCGCATGACGAGCGAGGCGGGGCCGACGGTCGCGGCGCGGCCCAGAGAGGCCGCCGGCAGGATCACGCTGTTGGGGCCCAGGGTCGCGCCGGTGTCGAGGGTCACCGTGTCGAGCGCCATGACGCGGTCGTGGAACAGGTGGGTCTGGACGACGCAGCCGCGGTTGACCGTCGAGTTGTCGGCGAGTTCGACGAGGTCGGCCTCCGGCAGCCAGTAGGTCTCGCACCACACGCCGTGGCCGATCCGGGACCCCAGGGCGCGCAGGTACCACACGAGGGCGGGTGTGCCGGCGGCCGAGCGAGCGAACCAGGGGGCGGCGATGAGCTCGACGAAGCAGTCGGCGACCTCGTTGCGCCAGATGAACGAGGACCACAGGGGGTGCTCGCCGGGGGTCACGCGACCGACGAACAGCCATTTCGTCACGACGGCGATGCCGGCGGCGGCCGCCCCGGCGAGCATCATCACCACACCGGACACGGCGGTCATGATGACCGCGGGCCACACCCCGGCCGTCACCTCGGCAGCGGCGGCGAGCAATCCGGCGAGAGTGAGGACCACGGCGGTGACGAGGATCCCGCCGGTGAGCACCGCGAGGATCCGCAGCGTCTCCCACGTGCCGCGCAGCGCCTTGAGCCGGAGCGGCGGATCGTAGGTCAGCGACTCGTCGGCGGCGACCTCGGAGCGGCGGAGCTCGACCGGGGGAGAGCCGATCCACGAGCTGCCCTTCTTCGCCTTCTGCGGGGCGGCCGACAGCACGGCGACGAGCGAGTTCTTCCGCACCCGGCGCCCGGCCGCGGCCATGCCCGAGTTGCCGAGGAACGCCCGCTTGCCGACCTTCGCGCGGCCGATCCGCATCCAGCCGCGGCCGAGCTCGTACGAGGCGACCATGGTGTCGTCGGCGAGGAATGCCCCGGAGGCGATCTGCGTCATCGACGGCACGAGGAGCACGGTCGACGCCTCGACCCCGCGGCCCACCCGGGCGCCGAGGATCCGCAGCCAGACCGGGGTGAGCAGGCTCGCGTAGAGCGGGAACAGCAGGTCGCGGGCCATGTCCATGATCCGCTCCGTTGCCCACACCCGGAAGCCCATCGCCGAACGCACCGGATAGGTCCCCTCGCGCAGTCCGAGTGCGAGCCCGCGCACCGCGGCGACGACGAGGAGCGCGGTGCAGAGGAACCACGAGGCGGCGAGCAGCGGCGACCAGGCGAGGAGGACGAGCGGGCGGGCGAGCACCTCGGGCCCGGACACGGCGAGCACGAGGGCGATCCCGGGCACGGCTGCGACGTAGGGGATCGCGGCGTGGAAGATCGACCCGACCGCGTAGAGGAGGAAGGGCGTGTGGCGCCGGCGGGTGGGCGGGTCCGGCCACGTACTCTTCGACCGTCCGATCCGCACCGCCGGGGATCCGGAGAACACCTGGTTCTTCCGCACCTTCCCGGTCACCGCCGAACCGGGTTCGACGTGGGCGCCGGATCCCACCCGGGACCCGGGCATGAGCGTCGAGCGGGCGCCGACGGCGGCGTAGGCACCCACGTGGACGGCGCCGATGCGCAGCAGGTCGCCGTCGACCCACCACCCCTTGAGGTCGACCTCGGGCTCGATCGCCGCACCCTCCTCGAGGGTGAGCAGGCCGGTCACCGGCGGGATCGAGTGGAGGTCGACGTCGGGTCCGATCCGGTTGCCGAGCAGCCGCGCGTACCACGTCACCCAGGGCGCCGAGGCGACGGACACCGCGGCGGCGAGGTCGGCGATGTGCTCGGCGAGCCACAGCCGCAGGTGCACGCCGCCGGAGCGCGGATACACGCCCGGACCCACTCCGCGCAGGAGCAGCCGGGCCGCGCCGGCGGAGATGAGCATCCGGCCCCACGCGGTGACGAACACGAGGTAGAGCACGGCGACGAACCACCACGGGGTGGTGACGAGCGGTGCCCCGACCGCGGCGGCGAGGTTGCACAGGACGAGGGTGAGGACGACCCACCGCATGGCGGAGAGGATGTGGAGGGGGATCCCGAGGACCGTCTGGAGGAGCTGCATCGAGCGCGCCGTCCGCCGCACCCGGCGAGGAAGCCGGTGGACCTCCGCGGGAGCGTCGGCCCCGGTGCACAGCTCGACGAGGGCGCCGAACCGCGGGTGGGCGTAGATGTCTCCGACGGTGATCCGGGAGTGCTCGGCGCGCAGCCGCGACACGAGCTGGGCGGCGGCGAGCGATCCGCCGCCGGCGTCGAAGAAGTCGGTGTCCATGCCCGGCGTGCCGCCGAGCACCGCCGCCCACTGCTGTCCGATCCATTCCGCGTGCGCGGGCAGCGGGCCCGCGGCGTCGACCTCGGCGAGGGAGTCGAGCGGCCACGGCAGCGCGTTCCGATCGACCTTGCCCGAGGTCTTCGTCGGCAGGTCGTCGACGATCGCGAGGCGGGGGACGAGGGCGGCGGGGAGCACCTGGCGGAGCTGCTCGGCGCAGGCGGCGAGGAACGCGGCCTCCTCCTCCGGCGCCGGGCGCCGGGAGGGTGCGAGGTAGCCGATGAGCAGCTGGGTGCCGCCGGGCGTCGTCTTCACCGCGGCTGCCCCGCCGGCGATGCCGGGCAGCGCCTGGAGCGCGGAGTCGACCTCGCCGAGCTCGATCCGCCGCCCGCCGAGCTTGACCTGCTCGTCGGCGCGGCCGACGAACACGAGGCCGGCGGGATCGTTGACGACGAGGTCCCCCGACCGGTAGGCGCGCTCCCAGCCGAGGGTGGGCATGGGGGCGTACTTCTCGGCGTCCTTCGCCGCATCGAGGTAGCGGGCGAGCCCCACCCCGCCGATGATGAGCTCGCCGGTCCCGCCGGCGGCCACCGGGACGCCCGTCGTGTCGACGACGGCGAGGTCCCAGCCGTCGAGCGGCAGGCCGATCCTCACCGGCCCGGTCGACCCGAGCGGAGCGGCGCACGCGACGACGGTCGCCTCGGTGGGACCGTAGGTGTTCCACACCTCGCGGGTGCCGTCGGACAGCCGGGCGGCGAGCTCCGGCGGGCAGGCCTCGCCGCCGAAGATCAGCAGTCGGACGTTGTCGAGCGTCTCCGCCGGCCACAGCGCGGCGAGCGTGGGCACGGTCGACACGACGGTGATGCGGCGGCTCGACAGCCACGGCCCGAGGTCCATGCCGGACTTGACGAGGGCGCGCGGGGCGGGCACGAGGCAGGCGCCGTGCCCCCAGGCGAGCCACATCTCCTCGCAGCTCGCATCGAAGGCCACCGACAGGCCCGCGAGGACCCGATCACCGGGCCCGAGCGGCTCGTCGCGGCAGAAGATCCGGGATTCGGCGTCGACGAACGCGGCGGCTGACCGGTGGCTCACCGCCACGCCCTTCGGGGTGCCGGTCGAACCGGAGGTGAAGATCACCCAGCAGTCGTCGCCCGGCTCCGGGGCCCGCAGATCCGGGGTGGCGGAGAGCGGCCGATCGATGGTGCGGGTGATCGTCGGGCGGATCTCCTCGCTCGGTGCGGCGGGGTCGGTGATGACGGCGGCGACCCCGGCCTCGGTGAAGACTGTGCGGGCCCGCTCCTCGGGATCGTCGACGTCGACGGGGACGTAGGCCGCGCCGATCATGAGCACGGCGAGGATCGAGACATAGAGGTCGAGGGTGCCGCTCGACACCCGTACCCCGACCGCATCGCCGGGGCCCACCCCGGCGGCATGGAGCTCGAGTCCGAGATCCCGCATCGCGGTGAGCAGCTCGGCGTAGCTCAGGCTCCGCTGTCCGTCGTCGATCGCGGGCGCCTCGGGATGGGCGGCGGCGACCTCGAGGACGATGTCGATGAGGGTGCGCGGCGGCGGGGTCCGGTGGGCGCCGGGGAACTGCGGAGGATGGGGTGTCACAGGCCTCGAACTCGATCTCGTGCGGACAGCGGTGGATCATGAGGAGTCTACGCCGCGCGGAGAGCGGAGGCCGGGAGGCCGGTCCGAGGCATTGAGCACGCGCGCGGCCCGGTGCGCGGTGTCCGCACCGCATGCGTGCGCCGGGCCGGTGCCGGGCGGAAGCGCTTCGGCGATACTGGACGGGACCCGGAGCGGAGGGGAGCGGCGAGCAGTGGAGTGGACGATCGAGCGCGCAGTCGGGGAAGGCGACCCCGGCGCTGACGTGCTCACCGCGCTCATCGCCCGGACCCACGGGGTTCCGACGGACGCGGTCCAAGTCGAGCGGAGCGGGCGGGGGCGCCGAGCCCGGGCCGGTTCCACCCCCGTCGAGGTCTCCCTGTCCCGCACTCCCGGCTGGATCGCCGCGGTGTGCGGCGCGCCGGGGGAGTCCGGCGCCGTCGGCATCGACGCCGAGGCCTGGGTGCCGTTCCGCGACTCCGGAACCCGGGCGAGCGACTTCGCCGCCGTCGTCCTCTCCGCCGAGGAGCGGGAATGGTTCCGCGCTGCGGCGTCGGCGACGGAGAGCGATCGGCTGCACTGGCTGCTGCGCACCTGGGTGCGCAAGGAGGCCGTGCTCAAGGCGCTCGGCACCGGTTTCGACACCGCCCGCGGTGGGCTCGATCCCGCTGCGGTCGTCCTCGGGCCGCCGTGGGAGGACCCGCGCTGCACGAGCCACCTGCAGGTCGAGCTCACCGATCGCACCGCCGGGCCGAGCACCGCACCCGTCCTCGTGAGCCTCGCGCACGGTCCGGACCTGTTCGCCGCCCTTCCCTCCGGGGACCGGGACGCCTAGCGTGGGTCGAGGACCGGCCCGATCCCCGAGGAGGATCCCATGACCTACGACGTCGCGGCACTGCGTCATCGCTTCCCCTCGCTCGACAGCGGGATCGCGCACTTCGATGGTCCCGGCGGCACCCAGACCCCGGCCGAGGTCGGTCGGGCCGTCGCCGACACCCTTACCGGACCGCTGTCGAACAAGGGTTCCGGCATCGCGTCCGAGCGCCATGCCCTCGACGCGATGGCCGCATTCCGGCAGGCGATCGCCGACCTCGTCGGTGCCGAGCCGCAGGGGGTCGTCCACGGGCGCTCCGCGACCTCCCTCGCGTACGACTTCGCCGCCCACCTGTCGCGGGACTGGGGGCCGGCCGACGAGGTCGTGCTCACCCGACTCGACCACGACTCGAACATCCGGCCGTGGCTCCAGGCTGCGCGCCGCTCCGGCTCGACGGTGCGCTGGATCGATCTCGACCCCGACACCGGTGAGCTCGATCTCGAATCCGCCCGGCAGGCGATCGGCGAGCGCACCGTGCTCGTCGCGGTCACCGGCGCCTCGAACCTGCTCGGCACCGTTCCGCCGGTCCGCGCCGTCGCCGATCTCGCCCATGCCCACGGTGCCCTCGTCTGGGTCGATGCGGTTCACCTCGCCGCTCATGTCCTCGTCGACCGCGCGGCGCTCGGAGCCGACGTCGTCGTGTGCTCGCCGTACAAGTTCCTCGGTCCCCACTGCGCCGCTCTCGCCGCCGACCCCGCGCTGCTGGCCGCGATCGTCCCCGACCGCCTCGTCCCGCAGACCGATGCCGTGCCGGACCGGTTCGAGCGCGGCACCCTGCCCTACGAGCTGCTCGCCGGAGTGAGCGCCGCCGTCGACTTCCTCGCCGGGATCGCGCCGGGCAGGGAGACCGGGCGCCGCGAGCGCCTCGCGCGCTCCTACGCTGCGATCGCCGCGCACGAGCACGCGCTTCTCGACCGGCTCGAATCCGGTCTGCAGGGCTTCGGCGACCGGGTGGTGTCCTGGTCGAAGGCGCGGGAGAGGACGCCGACGGTGTGCGTGACCCTGCCCGGCCGCGATGTCCGCGACGTCTATCGCCGGCTCGCCGCGGACCACCGGGTGCTCGCCCCGGCGGGCGACTTCTACGCCTGGGAGGCGGTCGGGAGGCTCGGCCTGCCGGACCGGGTGGGGCTGCGCATGGGCATCGCGCCCTACACCGATGAGCGTGACGTCGATCGGCTGCTCACCGGGCTCGCGGACATCCTCCGGAGCTGACGACCGTCAGCCCCGCTTGAGGCGCCCCATGACGAATCGCTCGGTGAGGCGCAGCACCGCGGCGACCGGCGCCGCCGCCCGGGAGGCGAGTGCGGCGGCCGGGAGCAGCGCACCGCGCCGGGCGAGCGGAGCCCCGATCTTCGCCAGCAGGGAGATCGCCGCCGGTGCCGGGCGGATGAACAGGGTGATCCGGTCGATCCGGTCGTCCGCGTCGAGGTGGAGCCACCGGATCTCCTCGAGGCTGTTCCCGTCGAGGGTGCTCGTCCCGTGGAGTGCCCAGTCGCGGCCCGTGCCGGTGAGGGCGGTGATCTCGATGTCGTCGAGCAGCTCGAACGCGGACTCGAGCACGGCCATGACCTCGTCGGGTCCGGTGAAGCGGAACCGGTCGGTGAGCGGGGAGACGAGCTCGACCGCCGGCGCGAGCTGGGCGCGCATCGCCGTCGTCTCCTGCCGGCGGTCGGCATCGACCCAGGCGACCACGGTCGGGGGAGCGTCGGCGGGGACGGCCGCCGCGCGGGAGCGGTCCGTCGGCGCCGGGCTCGGCACCGGGGTGCGGGTGGTGGGATCGGTCATCGCTCGTCCTTTCGCCGGTCTGCGGCCATGCTAGCCCACCGCGGCAGGGGGAGTCACCGAGCGGCGGCCTGTGACCTCGGTGGGAACCGCCGTCAACACCGCGGCGTAGCATGGACGGGCAGGCCATCCGATGGTGGAGAACCGCTGGTCACCGTCGTGTGAGCGGAAAGGTTCCCTGTCGTCGGGAATGCCGGTCCGGGGTGCACCGGACCCGCAGTGCAGGACCATGAACCGATTCCGGCACCCGCCGGTCAGGAGCATCGATGACATCATCGCCGGCGCAGCTGTTCGCCGCCGACCGTCCCCCGCACGCCCTCTCGGAGCAGGAGGTCCTCGACGTGCTCGGGACCGACGACTCCGGCCTCGACTCCGGCCGGGCCGGCGACCTCCTCGCCGAGACCGGGCCGAACGCGCTGCCCCCGGGCGAGCAGGAGACCACGCTCCAGCGGCTGCTCCGCCAGTTCCGCGATCCGATGATCTACGTGCTGCTCGGTGCGGCGGTCTTCACCGCGGTCCTCGGCGAGATCGTCGACACGATCGTCATCCTCGCCGTCGTCCTCATCAACGCCCTCGTCGGGTTCTTCCAGGAGGGCAAGGCGGCCGACGCGCTCGAGGGGATCAGGGAGATGCTCTCGCTCGACAGCGAGGCGCTCCGCGACGGCGAGTGGAGGGAGATCGACGCGGAGGACCTCGTCCCCGGGGACATCGTCCGTCTGCGCGCCGGCGACAAGGTGCCCGCTGACATCCGACTGCTGCGCGCGGTGAATCTGCGGGTCGAGGAGTCCGCGCTCACCGGCGAATCGGTCCCCGTGGAGAAATCGGTCGCCCCGGTCGAGCCGGACGCCGGCGTCGGGGACCGGACCTCGATGGCGTTCTCGGGCACCGTCGTCGCCGCCGGCACCGGCCGCGGCGTGGTCACCGCGACGGGGACGCGCACCGAGATCGGCCGCATCACCACGATGCTCAGCGAGGTCGAGACGTTGGACACGCCGCTCACCCGTTCGATGGGGCGGTTCTCCTCGGCACTCGCGGTCATCGCCGTCGTGCTCGCGGTGCTCATGATCCTCGTGTCCTGGCTCCTCCACGACCGGCCCTGGGCGCAGCTGATCATGTCCGCGATCGGCTTCGCGGTCGCGGCGATCCCCGAGGGCCTGCCCGCCGTCCTCGCCATCACGCTCGCGCTCGGCGTGCAGGCGATGGCCGCCCGGAATGCGATCACCCGTCGGATGAACTCGGTCGAGACGCTCGGCTCGGTGACGACGATCTGCTCGGACAAGACCGGCACGCTCACCCGCAACGAGATGACCGTGCGCGAGGTCGTCACCGTCTCCGGACGCTTCGAGGTCACCGGCACCGGGTACGCGCCGCACGGCGAGCTCCGCCGCCTGGGAGCGGGGGAGGCCGAGCCGATCGACGCCGCCTCCCACCCCGACCTCGCCTCCGTGGCCGAGGTCGCCGCGCTCGCCAACGACTCCCGCGTCCTCGAGCGGGACGGCGAGTGGGTGCTCAGCGGCGAACCGACCGACGGCGGCATCCGCACCTTCGCGCTCAAGTCCGGTCTCGAACCGGATGCCGAGCGGATCGCGGAGGTGCCGTTCGACTCCGAGTACAAGTACATGGCGACCCTCGATGCGGCGCCGGACGGCACCCGGCTCATCCACCTCAAGGGCGCACCCGATCGGCTGCTCGACCGCTGCGACCGCCAGGGGAGCGGGCCCGATTCCTCCGAACCTCTCGACCGCGCCCGATGGGAGGCGGAGGTCGACAGGCTGGGCGCCGCGGGCCTGCGCGTCCTCGCCGCCGCCGAGCGCCGCGCGAGTGCGGAGACGGACGAGCTGACGACCGAGGACGTCGACGCCGGCGGGTTCGTGCTGCTCGGCCTGTTCGGCATCATCGACCCTCCGCGGGAGGAGGCGATCGAGGCGATCCGGACCGTGCAGCGGGCCGGCGTGCGGGTGCGGATGATCACCGGGGACCACGCCGGGACCGCGACCGCGATCGCCCGCGAGATGGGGATCGGCGACCGTGCGATCACCGGGGCGGAGCTCGAGACGAGCACCGATGAGGAGCTGCGGGAGATCGTCCGCAACCACGACGTGTACGCGCGCACGAGCCCCGAGCACAAGCTGCGCCTGGTCCGTGCGCTCCAGGCCGACGGCGAGGTCGTGTCGATGACCGGCGACGGCGTCAACGACGCCCCGTCGCTCAAGCGCGCCGACGTCGGCGTGGCGATGGGGATCAAGGGGACCGAGGCGACGAAGGACGCCGCGGACATCGTCCTCACCGACGACAACTTCGCCTCGATCGCCGCCGCGGTGGAGATGGGCCGGACGATCTACGACAACCTCCGCAAGGCGATCATCTTCATGCTCCCGACGAACGGGGCGCAGGGCCTCGTCATCCTCGTCGCGATGCTCGCCGGGATGACCCTGCCGATCACTCCGCTCCAGGTGCTCTGGGTCAATCTCATCACCGCGGTGACGCTGTCGCTCGCCCTGTCCTTCGAACCGTCCGAGCCCGGCATCATGGACCGTCCGCCGCGGGACCCCCGCGCCTCGCTCCTCAACGGCGAGGCGATCGTGCGGATCGCCTACGTGTCCCTGCTCCTCGGCGGAGCGACGATCGGTGCCTTCCTCCTCGCCCAGTCCGGCGGCCTCGGCCTCGAGGCCTCCCGGACCATCGCGGTCCACACCCTCGTCGTCGGGCAGATCTTCTACCTGTTCGCGAGCCGCTTCGGCACGACGAGCAGCCTGCGCCGCGAGCTGTTCACCACGAACGGCGTCTCGTGGCTGTGCGTCGGGATCATGATCGCCCTCCAGCTCGCCTTCGGGTACGTGCCGTTCATGCAGACCGCCTTCGACACCACGGCGGTTCCGCTCACGGGCTGGGTGCTGCCGCTCGTCGTCGGCATCGTGGTGTTCGCGACGGTCGAGATCGACAAGGCGATCCGTCGGTACGCGCGGCGGGTTGCCTCGGGCGTCTCGACCGCAGCATGACGCTGCCCGGGATGCGGCAGGCTGATGCGATCACGCGGGCCGGGTGAACGCCTCCGCCGGGTGAATGCGAGGAGGTTGGGCACCCGGGATCCGGGTGCCCCGCCTCCGTGCGGGTCAGCAGGTCACTTGCGACCGAACATCAGCGCGATGGCGATCGCGGCGAGCCAGGCGTCTTTGGCCAGCGAGGTGCCGTCCTGGCTGGGGCGCACGCCGTCGTCCTCGGTCATCGCCGGGTTGCGGAAGTACATCGCGAGCATGCCGGCGGCGAAGGTGCCGAGCGCGGCGCCGGCGATCCGCTTGGGGACCATGGGGGCGAGCAGCGCCGCACCGACCGCGATCTCTCCGTAGCTGACGAACTTCGCGAACTGCTCCGGGGTGAGCTCGCCGAGCTTCGGCACTCCGGTGGCGGCCATGCCCTGCATGCCCTCGGCGACCTCGCGCGGCAGCCCGAGCTTGCCGATGCCGGCATTGAGGATGAAGGCGCCGGGGATGGCGCGGAGAGCGGTGGTGGCGATGCTGAAGCCCATGGGGGTCCCTTCGTTCGGAATGCGGTGCCCGGGCACGGCGAATACCCGGGGGCGGTGGTTTTCCACCCATCCCAACAGCATCGTCGCCCCCGGTATTCCGGGTGGTGCCTCGACGCGAAACGGCGACGGCCCCGGATCCGCAGATCCGGGGCCGTCGCCTCACGAAGAACGTCGGGCTAGCGGGATTCGAACCCACGACCTCTTGACCCCCAGTCAAGCGCGCTACCAAGCTGCGCCATAGCCCGGCCGATCCGCACGGCGGCGGATCGATCCTGGACAACCTTATACCCGGGTCGCCGCACGGGCAAAAACGCCGAACCTGCCGGCAGATCCGCCGAACCGACCCGGCAGTAGACTGACCCGATGTTCATCCTGTTCGGCTTCGGCCGCCGGCAGAAGCACCTCGGACCCGGGGCGACGCGCACCTGCCCGCGCTGCCACAACACCACGCAGTGGACCCGGATGCGCGAGTTCCGGCAGTTCACCCTGTTCTTCATCCCGGTCGCCCGCTGGAACCGCCGCGAGTTCGAGACCTGCGGAATCTGCACCGCCGCGCTCGAGGTCTGAACCGACCGGGCGGCACGCCCCGAACCTGAGTGCGCGGCCGCGCCCGGTGTGCCACGATGGACATTTCACACCGGTTCGAAACGGGCGAGGAGGACGCGTGGCAGTCGAGCACCGTGACGCCCCCCGCACGCGCACCGAATCCTCCCGTACCCGCTCGAACGGATCCCGCCGCTCCCTTCCGGATCGGCGCAGCCCCCGCCGCGGGGATCCCGCCCGCGCCCGCCGCGTCGCCGAGCGCCGGATCTCCTCCCGCGAATCCGACCGTCCGCGCACCTCGTACTCCGAATCGCTCCTCGAGTCCCTGTGGAACCGCACCCCGGAGCCCGACTACGAGATCGCCGCGCTCAAGGACGAGCAGCGCTCCGCCGGATCCCGGATCGTGTTCGGCACGATGGCCCTCGTCCTCGGCCTCGCCTTCACCGTCGCGGTCGTCCAGCTCACCGGGGACGAGGAGGGGGAGCGCGGCACCGCCGAGTTCCTCGTCGAGCAGATCGAGACGCGCCAGGAGGCCAACGACGCCCTCGCCGCGGAGAACGAGCGGCGCACCGGCGAGCTCGGCTCCGCCCAGCGCTCCGCGCTCAGCGACGAGCAGAGCCGCGCACTCGATGCCCTCGCCGTCGCGGCCGGTGCGGAACCGGTGACCGGTCCGGGCGCCGTCATCACCCTCAACGATCAGGACGCCGCCGAGGCCGAGGACGACCCCCGGCAGGTCGCCGCCGCGGAGAACCGGGTCCAGGACATCGATCTGCAGACCGTGGTCAACGGACTGTTCGCCTCGGGTGCCGAGGCGATCGCGATCAACGGGCACCGCCTCACCACCGTGTCCGCGATCCGCTCCGCCGGCAGCGCGATCCTCGTCAACTTCGATCCGCTCGTCCCGCCCTACGAGGTCGTCGCGATCGGCGACGAGGACCTCGGCGACCGGTTCCTCGACTCCCCGGCGGCCGGCTACCTCACCACGATCCGCACCGAGTACGGCATCCGGTCCTCGCTCGCCCGCGAGGAGCGCACCGTACCCGGTGGTGAGCCGCCGGCGCCCCGCTTCGCCGTCCCTGCCGATCCCGGACCGGAGGCCGTCCTGTGATCGCCATCCTCGGACTCATCATCGGCATCGTGCTCGGGATCGTCCTCGACCCGTCCGTCCCCGCCGTCATCCAGCCCTACCTCCCGATCGCCGTCGTCGCCGCCCTCGACGCGCTCGCCGGCGGTGTCCGCGCGGTGCTCAGCGGCAGGTTCGACGACCGCGTGTTCGTCATCTCGTTCTTCTCGAACACGCTCGTCGCCGCCCTCATCGTGTTCATCGGCGACAAGCTCGGCGTAGGCACCCAGCTGTCGACCGGCGTCGTCGTCGTCCTCGGCATCCGGATCTTCACCAACGCGGCGGCCATCCGCAGGCAGCTGTTCAAGGCATGAGCGACCCGACCGCCCCGGACCCGCGCGACCGCCCGCCCGGCGCAGCGGATCAGCAGCCCCTCACACGGCGCGAGGCGCTCGCGCGCGAGACCGGTGCCG
>ENA-OOKA01000071-OOKA01000071.1-human-skin-metagenome-genome-assembly--contig:-NODE-71-length-35545-cov-7.322260_pt1 | contig 35545 bp, 38 predicted proteins | sample MGYA00248825_ERZ500995 | MGnify/ENA primary metagenome ERZ500995 (study PRJEB25958, sample SAMN03398540) | human skin metagenome | study: EMG produced TPA metagenomics assembly of the Human Skin...
TGTCAGGCGCCGAGGACGATCGAGCGGACGCGGTCGATGGCCTCGTGGAGCTCGGCGTAGTCCCGGATCGCCGGGCCGGCGACCCCGAGGTTCCACACGACCGCGGCACCCAGCAGGACCACGAACAGCAGTGTGGACACGACGAGCCCGGTGACGGCGACACCTCGGCCGTGGGTCGCCCCGCGCAGCCCGGTGGCGGCGAGGACGATCCCGGCCGCGGCGGCGAGCGCCGGAGCGAAACCGATGGAGGGGAGGAGCAGGAGGACCGGTGCGGTGAGCAGCGCGACCCCGGAGAGCACGAGGGCGAGGACGCCCCCGCCGGTCGCGGACCCCTGCGGTGCAGGCGCCGCACTGTTCCGGGACGTCGCCGCCTGCTCACGGTGGCCGGCGGTGCTGGGGGTGAGATGCGTGGTGGACATGGTGGCTTCCTTTCGCTGGAGCGTTGTCGTGTCCACCACTCTCGCGGAATGCCGCGCCCCGATCGTCTCCCTCGGGGCCGATCTTCCGCGTATGCCTCAGGGCATAGCCGGCCGCCCCAGCACAAGGTCAGCCGGCCGCCTCCTGTTCGGCCGCCCAGGCGGCGATCCGGCGGCTGCTCTCCTCCTCGGAGAGGTCCTCCACCCGGGACATGATCGACCAGCGCACCCCGAACGGGTCCCGGATCGAGGCGTACCGGTCGCCGGAGACGAAGGTGCTCACCGGCTCACGCACCACCGCCCCGGACTCCTCGGCGCGCTGTACGACCGCATCGACGTCCGAGCAGTACAGTCCCAGCGAATAGCAGGCCCGATCGCCGCCCGGGGCCGGAACCATGCCGTAGTCCGGGCTGGGCTCGCCGATCTGGAGCCTGCCGGTACCGAGGTCGAGCTCGGCGTGGACGACGACGCCGCCCATCTCGGTGGCGTCGACGACGCGGGCGCCGAACACCGAGCGATAGAATTCGAGTGCATCACCTGCACCCTCGATGGCGAGGAACGGGGTGAGGCTCGTCGAGCCGTGGGGGATTCCGTCGGTCGTGTGGTCTCCTGTGACTCCGAAACGGAGTGTGTCATGTGTGTTCATGGAATGAGCGTACGAGTGAGCCTGACGTCGACGCTTGGAGATTCACGACGACTTCCCGGAGGGACGGTGCGATGACCGACCCGAGCGATGAGCGGGGGATCCTGTACCCGGCAGCGCTCCCGCGCTTCCACCGGTACCCGGCTCCCGTCGACCTCAGCGATCGGATCCGCTGGCTCTGGAACCCGGTGTGGGACCTCCCGCCGGGGGAGAGTTCGCGGCAGAACCTGCTGCCGTTCCCTGCCTCGAACCTCGTCGTCGATCCCACCGGAGTGTCCCTCGTCGGGCCCACCACGGGGGCCTCCCATCGCGAGCTCAGCGGCAGCGGGTGGGCGTTCGGGGCGCTGCTGCGGCCGGCCGGGATCGCAGCCCTTCACCCCGATCCCCGCGCAATCGCCGACTCCGAGGTGCCCTTCGCGGCACCCGCATTGCACCGGTCGGTGACCACCGCGATGCAGGACGGCGGCGAGGAGCACGACCGTGATCGTGCCGCCGAGTCGTTCACCGCGTGGCTCCGCGAGAACCTCGCACCGCCGGACGAGGGCGGTCTCCTCGCCAACGCGATGGAGGACCTCATCGCCGACCGCTCCCTCGTCCGCGTCGACGAGGTCGCAGTCCGCCTGAGCATCTCCGTGCGCGGTGTGCAGAGGATCGCGCAGCGGTACGTCGGACTGCCGCCGCTGACCATCATCCGCCGGTACCGGCTCCAGGAGGCCGCGCAGCGACTCCGCGAGGACCCGACGCTGTCGATCGCGCGGGTCGCCGCGGAGCTCGGCTACGCCGACCATGCCCACCTGAGCACCGACTTCCGCCGCGTGCTCGGATTCACTCCGCTGTCCTACCGCGGTGATCCGATCCATTCGCCGAGGCACCGGACGGAGTCCGGTGGACGATGACCGACGCACCGCTCGCATGAGATGGAAGGAGAAGTTCATGCGCATCCTCATCACCGGGTCGACCGACGGGCTCGGCCGGGCCGCCGCCGCATCACTCCTCGATGACGGCCACGAGGTCGTCGTCCATGCCCGCAGCCCGCAGCGGCTCGCCGTCGTCGCGGAGCTGACCTCCCTCGGGGCCGAGGCGATCGTCGGCGACCTCGCCCGCCCCGACGAGGTGGCATCACTGGCCGAGGACGTATCCCGGTTCGGGCCGATCGACGCCGTCATCCACAACGCCGGGATCATCGACGGGCCGGACGTGCTGCCGGCCAACGTCATCGCACCCTATCTGCTCACCGCGCTCGTCCCGGCCGCGCGGGTGATCTACCTCAGCAGCGGCATGCACCGAGGCGGCCGGGCTGAGCTCACCGGAATCGAGCAGCCAGGTGAATCGGTGTCGTACTCCGACAGCAAGCTGCTCGTCACCGCTCTCATGGCGGCCGTCGCGCGGCGCCGGCCCGACGTCATCTCCCACGCCGTGGATCCCGGATGGGTGCCGACGAAGATGGGCGGGCCGTCCGCGACCGACGATCTGGCGCTCGGACACGTGACCCAGGCGTGGCTCGCGACCACGGACGACCCCGCGGCACGTGACTCCGGAGGCTATTGGCGCCACCAGCGGATCGAGGAGCCGCATCCGACGGTCCAAGACGAGCAGTTCCAGGACGAGCTGTGCGCCGCCCTCGAGCGCCCTACCGGGGTCAGCCTGCCGCGACCGTGAAGTGCCGGTCCTCCCCGGGGTGCTCGAGCTCGTTGACCACGGCGATCGCGAGGTCCGGGGCCGTGATGCGCGAGCGCCCGTGCGCGTCGGTGAGCAGCGTCGTGGTCCCGCGCCGGTACACGCCGGTGCGCGCACCGGGCTCGAGCACGGCCGGCGGGCTGAGATAGGTCCACCCGGTGAAGGCATGCCTCCGGCACACGCGGAACTGCTCGAGGCTCGCCGCGGCGACCGAGCGCCATGCTGCGGGCACGTATGCGGGGTCGTCGATGAGGAGGCGATCGGGGTCGCCGGGGGAGTGCAGCGGCGCGGATCCGCCGATGACGAGGACGCGTGTGCCGCGACGCGCGGCGGCATCGAGCACCCCACGGGTGAGACCCGCGACGGCGGACTCCTGACCTGGTGGCAGGCGGACGGCGAGCACCGCGGCGTCGACCTCGGCGAGCACGGAATCGACCGCCCGACGGTCGGCGATGTCGACGGCCCGGGATCGACACCCCGGTCGATCCGGTTCCGCACCCGGGCGCCGGGAGAGGGCGAGGACGGAATGGCCGCGGCTGAGGGCCTCGGCGACGGTGGCACTGCCGGCCATCCCGGTGGCGCCGAACACGGCGATTCTCATGATGGGGTGATCTCCTTCTGCGGGACCCGCGGTGACGGGGTCGGACGGATCGGTGAGGGGAGCTGACCGGCGACCATCGCGGTGAGCGCGACGGCGAACCCGACCAGCTGGATCGGGGTGAGAGCCTCGCCGGCGATCACCGCGCCGAGGACCGCGGCGACGAGCGGGGAGAGCAGGCCGAGGAGCGCGGTCGCGGTGACGGGCAGGCGTCGGATGCCGGAGAACCACAGGGTGTAGGTCAGCAGCGCGCCCATGAGCCCCAGCCACAGGTACCCGACGACGGCCGGGCCGTCGATATCGGCGGGCACGCCGTCGATGGCGAGAGCGGGGACGAGGAGGACCAGGCCGCCGGCGGTGAGCTGCCACCCGGCCAGGCCCAGTGACGAGACTCCGGGCGGCCGACCCCAGCGCTTCGTGAGGACGACCCCGGTGCCCATCGACACGGCGCCGGCCATCCCGGCGAGCACCCCGAGCGGGCTGAGCGCGGCGGCGGGCCCGAGGACGACGAGACCGATGCCGACGACGCCGACGATTCCCCAGGTCACGCGCCACGCGGACAGTCGCTCATGGAGGATCGCGACGGCGAGGAAGGCCACGACGAGCGGCTGGGTGGCGCCGAGCGTCGCGGCGACCCCGCCGGGCAGGAGCTGCGCGGAGAGGAACAGCAGCGGGAAGAAGGCTCCCATGTTGAGCGTGCCGAGCACGAGGCTCTTCCACCACCAGCTCCCGTGCGGGAGCCGGCGGACCAGCAGGATCGCGAGGAGGCCGGCGGGGAGGGAGCGCATGAGCGCGGCGAACAGCGGGTGACCCTCGGGCAGCAGGTGCGTGGTGACGATGTACGTCGTGCCCCACACCGCCGGGGAGAGCGCGGCGAGCGCCGTCCACCCCGCGCGGGAACGCGCGGTCGGTGCGGTCGCTGAAACGGGGGAGCGGGGCGAGCTCGTCGTGGTCATGTGTCCATCGTCGGAGGCAAGGACCGATGAGTCCAACGCATTGTTGTCATGCAGACCATGAACAGTCATCATGGATGGATGGAGCTCCAGCAGATGCGGTACGTCGTCGCCGTCGCCGAGGAGCGCAGCTTCACCCGGGCGGCCGAAAGGTGCTTCGTCGTGCAGTCCGCGCTCAGCCATCAGATCAAGGCGCTCGAGCATGAACTCGGCGTCACCCTGTTCGCCCGCTCGAGCCGCCGGGTCGAGCTCACGCCGTCCGGTCGGGCGTTCCTGCCGCAGGCGCGGGCGAGCCTCGAAGCCGCCGAGCGCGCGGTTGCCGATTCCACGGCCGCCACCGGACGGATCAGCGGCACGCTGGCCCTCGGCGTCATCCCCACCGTCACCGCGATCGACATCGCGGCGACCCTCGGAGCCTTCCACCGGGATCACCCCGAGGTGCGGATCGCCCTGCGCGGAGGCGGTAGCGACACCTTCGTCTCCGCCATCGGCGACGGGCGGTTGGACGTCGCGGTGCTCGGACTCCCGGACACCGGTCCGCCGCAGGGCGTGGCGTCCCGGGTGCTCGGACGGCAGCGCCATGTCGCCGTCGTGCCCGCCCGCCACCGTCTCGCCCGACGTCGACGCGTGCGCCTCGCCGACCTCGCCGGCGAACCGTTCGTCGACTTCTCGCAGGGCACGCCCGGGCGGATCCAGTCGGACCTCGCCTTCCGGTCCGCCGGCCTGCGACGGGAGGTCGCGTTCGAGGCGATGAGCACCGATCTCATCCTCGACCTCGTCCGCGAGGACCTCGTCATCACCCTGCTCCCGCCCGCCGTGGTGCCCGAGGATCCCGACCTGCGCACCATCGCCGTCACCGGGGGTCCGACGCGCATCGAATACCTCGCCTGGAGCGGGTTCAATCCCTCACCGGCGGCACAGGCATTCGTCAGCAGAATCCGAACTGCGGACGGAGAATGAGGAACCCGGGGTCATCGACATGGTGCAGTCGCCCAGCGGAGGCGCACGCGGGTACCGCAGCGGCCGACGCGCACCGGAACGCTCCGACGCGGGGTGCGACCCCACGAACACGACGCTCCGCGGATAGGATCGGACCCAGCCGCAGCGCCGCGGTGTCCTCCGCTGTGAGGTGCGGTCGAGACCGGGTCGGAGAGGAGAGGGCGGATGCACAGCTCATCGCGCCGCCCCGCGCCCCGACTCGAACGGCGAGGGTACTTCTGGGCCGCCGCCTCCGTCCTCGCCCTGGGACTGTGGTCGTCCGGGGCGCCGAGCGTCCTCTATCCGATCTATGCGGAGCAGTGGGACCTCGCGCCGGTCGTCGTGACCTCGGTCTTCGCCACCTACCAGCTCACCCTCATGGTCGTGCTCCCGCTGCTCGGCAATCTGTCCGACGTCTACGGCAGGCGGTGGGTGATGATCGCCGGCATCGCGCTCATCGCGCTCTCCGCTCTCGTCTTCGCGTTCGCCCCGAACGTCCTCTTCCTCTACGCCGGGCGCGTCCTCCAGGGGGCGGGCACCGGTCTCACCGTGGGCGCGGCCACCGCAGCTCTCACGGAGAACAACCCCACCGGAAACCCGCGCGTCGCGAGCACGACCGCCACCGTCGCGACCGCGACCGGTCTCGCCTGCGCCCTGGTCCTCAGCGGCGTGCTCGCCGAGCACTTCCCGCTCCCGCTCGTGTGGAGCTACATCGTCCTCTTCGTCCTGGCTCTGGTGTCGATCACCGCTCTCGTCCTCAGCCCCGACGACCGGCCCGCCGTGCGCGCCCGGTGGAGTCCGCAGGCACCGTACGTTCCCGCGGGGATCCGACTCGGATTCCTCATCGCGACCCTGTCCGTGGCGCTCGCGTACTGCGTCGGCGCGATCTTCCTCTCGCTCGGGGCGACGATGATCGACCAGTTCACCACCGCGGACGACACCGCTGTCGTCGGCGGACTGCTGGGCGCCTCGGCCGCCTGCATCGGGCTCACGGGACTGTTCCTCGGCCGCGCCCGTGCCGGCGCCCTCGTCGCCGCGGGGGCGCTGACGACCGTGCTCAGCCTGGGACTCATGGCCGCGGCGAGCGCATTCGAATCCCTGCCGCTGTTCTTCGCGTGGTGCATCGTGGGTGGCATCGCGTACTCGCTCGCGTTCACCGGTGGACTCGGCGTGATCAACCGGATCGCTCCGGACGAGCACCGCGGCGCCGTGCTCTCCCTGCTCTACCTCGTCGCCTACATCCTCCAGGCGCTGGCCGCGATCGGCGTCGGGGTGCTCGCGACCGCCGGCACGCTCAGCGGGGCGGTGGCCATCGCCGCCGTCGTGCTCGCCGCGGTCTGCGTCGCCGTCCTCGCACTCCTCCTCGTCGATCGCCGTGCAGGAGCGGCCTGAGCCTCAGGCCGCCGGACCGTCGAACCCGATGAACGTCGTCGCCTCCGCAACCGACTTGCGCCGCGAGACCACGCTGTTCGCCGGGAACGACTCGTCCGGATGGCCGATGGCGATCGCGATCATGATGACCTGGTCCTCGGCGATGCCGGCCTCCTCGCGCACCACCGGGGACTGCATGATGCCCTGCGAGTTCACGCAGCAGCCGAGCCCGCGGGACCACGCGGCGTTGACGAGCGCGGTGGCGACGGCGCCGCAGTCGAACACCGGGATGTCCCCGCCGTGGAGCACGCGGTCGTAGGTGACGATGATGCAGGCCGGGGCGTCGAACTGACGGAAGCCGCGGAGCACCCAGTCCTGGCGCGCGGGCTTGTCCTCCCGGGCGATGCCCATCGCGGCGAACAGCTGCTTGGCCACACCGATCTGCCGCTCGCGGTGCTCGCCCTGATACGGGTCGGAGCCGCGGAACTCGCGTGACTCCGGGATGCCGGCGAGGTTGCGCTCGACGTTGCCGGCCCGGATCCGCTCGAGGGGCTCGCCGGTGATGACGGTGAAGTTCCACGGCTGGCTGTTGAGGGAGGAGGGCGAGCGGATCGCGAGCCCGATGATCTCCTCGAGGACGGCCCGGGAGACGGGTTCGTCGGTGAATCCGCGGATCGTCCGCCTTCCGAGCACCACCTCGTCGTAGGTCATCGCGCGCTCTGCGGTCGCGGATCCGGGGGCGGGTGTGCTCGGGGTGACGTCGGTGTCCATCCCTCAGAAGTACCACACCCGTGCTTCACGCCGGTGACGTGCCGCCGCTCCCCGCGCCCCTGTGCTCCGGACTCGCGGTCCGCGGTGCGGGTCGGTTCAGCGGGGGTCCGCGACGGGGCTGCGCCGCTCGACGATGACGGTGTCGCGCCACTGGCCGGCGAACGGTCCGTACGTCATGAGGGCGATCCGCTCCCGGCGGCCGACGACCCGGAACCCGGCGCTCTCGTGGAGTCGGACGCTCGCGGTGTTCTCGGGGAACAGCGAACCCTGGATCGTCCAGATCCCCTCGTCCTCGGTCACCCGGATGAGCTCACGCAGCAGCACACCGGCCACACCCCGGCCCGCGGCGCGCGGGTGGACGTAGACCGAGTGCTCGATCACCCCCCGGTACACGTCCCTCGCGGACACCCGGGTGGCGGCCACCCATCCGAGCACCGCGGACCCCTCGTCGACTGCGACGAGCCGGAAGGCGGCAGGCCGCGAGCCGGAGAAGTCCTCCCAGGTCGCCGGGGGAGCCGATTCGAACGTCGCCCGTCCGGTGGCGATGCCCTCCCGGTAGATCTCCTCGACCGCCGGCCAGTCCGCGGCCTCCATGGGCCGGGTCCGGACGCCGGGAACCGGGGCGGGGGTTCCGGTCGCGCTCACGCGTCCGCTCGCTCCGCGCTGCGCCCGTGCGCCGTGCCGGTGGGGATCCCGAAGGTCACCGGACGTGCGGAGCCGCTCGGCGAGCAGCACGGGTCCGCGGCCGGGGCACAGCACCCGCCGTCGTCCGCGGAAGAGGGCGCCGGCGCCGAGGAGCCCGCAGGAGCGCAGCACCCGGCACCTCCGCCATCCGCGTCGACGCCGGTGCCGAGATCGGCCGAGCACACCCCGGTCTCCGGCAGCACGAGCTCGACGCGCTCGGCCGCGTCCCGGTCGCCGGCGAGCGCGGCCGCGATCGAACGCACCTGCTCGTAGCCGGTGGCCATGAGGAAGGTCGGTGCCCGGCCGTAGGACTTCATCCCGACGATGTAGAAGTCCGGGTCCGGGTGGGCGAGCAGCGCGGCCCCGTGCGGGGGCACCGTCCCGCAGCTGTGGAACTCGGGGTCGATGAGCGGTCCGAGCTCCCGCGGCGCCTCGACGACGGGATCGAGGTCGAGGCGGATCTCGCGGAGCATGCTGAGATCGGGGCGGAATCCGGTTGTCGGCACCACCCGGTCGACATCGGGCGCGACCGGCCCGGCAGGGGTGTCGGCATGGACGGTCAGGAGCCCGTTCGAATCGAGCGCGGTGATGGTGAACTCGGTGTGCAGGTCGATCGCGCCGCCGTCGACGAGGGAGCGCAGACGGGAGCCGAGGGCACCGCGGGCAGGCAGGCCGTCCCTGTCCTCACCGCCGTAGACCGATTCGGGACTTGCGGATCGGATCGCCCAGCTGATCCGGGTGCACGGCGCCGCGGCGCGGAGTTCGGCGAGCGCGAGCAGGGTGTTCGCAGCCGAGTGCCCGGCTCCCACGACGAGGACGTGCCGGTCGGCGAACTCCTCCCGATCGCGGCCGAGGACGTCCGGCAGGGGCGAGGTGACGGACCCGGCGGTACGTGCCGCGTCCTCGCCGAAGGCCGGCAGGCCGGCCTGCCCGAGCGGATTCGGGGTGCTCCACGTGCCCGAGGCGTCGATCACCGCACGCACGCGGTGATCGGTGAGAGCACCGCGCTCGTCCTCGACCCGAACGAGGAAGGGTGTGGTCTCACGGTTACGGCCGCGGGTCCGGTCGAGGCTGTCGCGGCTGACCGCGACGACCCGGGAGCCGGTGCGGATCCGGGCGCGGAGCTCCGGTGTCGCGGCGAGCGGCGCGAGGTAGTCGGCGACGAGCTCGGCTCCGGTGGGGAGGTGGTCGAGGTCGGGTTCCGTCCAGCCGGTCCGCTCGAGGAGCGCGCGGGCGGCGGGGTCGATGTCGTACCGCCACGGGGAGAAGAGGCGGATGTGCCCCCAGGCGCTCACGGCGGAGGCCGGCTCCGGACCCGCTTCGAACACGATCGGCTCGAGATCGCGGACGAGCAGGTGCGCCGCTGCGGCGAGGCCGACCGGGCCGGCTCCGATGACGGCGACGGGCAGGGTGGGCGAGGGGGCAGCGGACACGGGGATCTCCTCGGGACTGCAGTGCGGGCGGGCGATGCGCGGGACCGGCGACGGACCCGGATATCGACCGGACGATGTCAATTCGAGCACGTCGTATCGACAGCTGTCAATCTATGGGCATAATGGGGGAGTGACGGCACCGACGCGACCTCCCGGGCCCGTTCGATGACCGACCGACCCCGGGGCGGGATGGCCGCTCTCTGCGCCGCCCAGCTCACGAGCTGGGGCCTGCTCTACTACTCGCTTCCCGTCGCCGTCGTCCCGATCTCCGAGGAGACCGGGTGGAGCCACACGACGATCACCGGCGCGCTCGCCGCCGGCCTCCTCGTCTCCGCGCTGCTCGGCGTCCGGGTGGGGCGGAGCCTCGACCACCGCGGCCCCCGTTCGGTGATGACCACGGGGTCGATCATCGGGGTGCTCGCACTCCTCCTCGTCGCCTGGTCGCCGAACCTCGTGCTGTTCTATGCGGCGTGGCTCGTCGCGGGCTTCGCGCAGTCGGCGGTCCTCTACCCGCCCGCATTCGCCGTCATCACCCGCTGGTACGGCCCGCGCCGGGTCGGCCCGCTCACCACCCTCACGCTCGTCGGCGGGTTCGCCTCGACGGTGTTCGCCCCGCTCGTCGCGCTGCTCGTCGACACCCTGGGATGGCGCACCGGCTACGTCGCCATGGCAGGCATCCTCGCGGTCATCACCATCCCGCTCCATGCGCTCCTCCTCAACCGCGCCTGGTCCGATGCGCCCCCGGCCCGCGGATCGGCGCGGGCGACCGCGGAGGTCCGCGCGGTCACCCGTTCGGCGCGATTCCGGATCCTCCAGGTGACGATGGCGGTCGCGACGTTCACCCTCTTCGCGGTGACGATCAACATCATCCCGATGTTCCTCGAGCGCGGGATGTCCTATGGGCTCGCCGCGACCGCGCTCGGCCTCGTCGGGGCCGGCCAGGTGTTCGGGCGCATCGGGTACCCGCAGTTCGCCCGCGCCACGAGCCCCCGGGCGCGGACTGCCGCGGTGTTCGTCCTCGGCGCCGGTGCGCTCTGGCTCCTCGCCCTGCTGCCGGGTCCCGCCTGGCTCCTCATCGCCGTCGCCGTGCTCGCCGGCGCCGTCCGCGGATGCCACACCCTGCTCCAGGCGACGGCCGTGTCGGATCGCTGGGGGACGAAGAACTTCGCGGCGATCAACGGCGTCTTCGTCGCACCGATGACCGCCGTCGGCGCCGTCGCGCTCGTCGCCGGTCCGGGGCTGGCCGAAATCGTGGGCGGCTACCCGGTGATGGCCGTCGTCATGGCGGCGCTCCTCAGCGGAGCGGCCCTCATGGCGCTGTGGGAGCCGCAGCCGCGGCCGGTGCCCGAGGCTCCGTGACCGGCGGGCGATGAGGCCCGGTCGCGCACCTCTCGCATACCATCGATGCGTGCCGAATCCATCTGAGCTCGCAGCCCGCCCCGACGACCACGACGACGGTCCTCCCGCGGACAGTCGCTACCAGCGCCTCGACAGCGCGGCGGTCCGTGAATCGACGGCACGCCTGCAGCAGCGGATCCGCAGTCGCTTCCCGGATCGCGGCCTGTGGGAGGTGTGCAGCGAGCTCCTCGGGCTCGTCGACGAGGTCATCGAGGGCGGCGGGATCAGCCGCCGCCGGGTGAGCCTCGCCCGGCTCCTCTCCCGTGCCGGGATCATCACCGTCATCGTCGTGTTCGGCGGGGCGATCGTGCTCGCCGGTGTGGACATCGGTGAGGACCCCGATTCGATGGGGCCGGTCGACCTGCTGCCGCTCCTCGAGACCGCGGTGAACAACCTCGTGTTCGCCGGCATCGCGATCTTCTTCCTCGTCGCCGTCCCCGAGCGCCTGGAGCGGGCGCGAGTGCTCCGTCTCGTCCACCGGCTGCGCTCCCTCGCCCACGTCATCGACATGCACCAGCTCACCAAGGTGCCCGAGCGTCTGGAGCGCGGTGCTCGCGAGGACGGCGGTCTCGACCTCACCCGGGAGCAGCTGACCCACTACTTCGACTACTGCACGGAGATGCTCTCGCTCGTCGGCAAGGCGGCCGCGCTGTTCGCCGAGGACACCACCGACGGGGAGGTGCTCGACGCCGTCGAGGGCATCGAGACGCTGACCTCCGACATGGCGCGCAAGGTGTGGCAGAAGATCGCGGTCCTTCAGGCCCAGGGCGGTACCTGACTGATCTCCGTCGCAGCAGGTGAGAGTGGGGAGCTCAGAACCGGAAGGGGATGGGGATCCCGCCCAGGCAGCACACGCCCTGCACATTGCCGCCGCCGGCCTTGAGCGAGGCTGCGGCGCGGGAGCAGCGGGCGAACTGGAACATCGAGGGGCGGATCCCGCCGATCACTCCACGTTCGGCGATGATCGAGCGGATCACGGCCGAGCAGGAGCGCTCGGCACCCGCGACGAGGGAGGCGCAGGTGAATCCCTTGCGCGGCGAGATGTGCCGCTGGTACATGCGGATGGCGCGGTCGGCGCCGAAGCGCGGGGCACGGGTGATCGGGCGTGTGTTCGACATGCTCCGACAGTAGACCCGATGGCGCGCCGGGTACAGGGTGACCTGCCGGAAACCAGGGCCGACCGGCCCGGTGGTGCACCGCGGACCTGCGGCCGGGGTTCAGTCCTCGCGGCTGCGTTCGGCCCGGCGGTCGGGCATGACCCAGCCGAGGACCGCGGACACGATCGCGACGATGATCGCGGCGAGCAGTGCGGTGAGGAACCCGTCGAAGCTCAGCGTGATCGGGGTGAACTGCGAGACCCATGCGGTGAGGAGCAGCATGAGCGCGTTGATGACGACGGCGAACAGGCCGAGCGTCAGGCAGGTCAGGGGGAGTGCGACGAGTTCGACGAGCGGCCGGACGAGTGCATTCACCACCCCGAACAGGGCGCCGATGACGAGGTACGCCACGACGGTCGACCCGGTGTCCCCGAGCGAGGCGGCGATGACGTCGCTCCCGGCGATCTCCATCCCGGGCAGGAACCAGACCGCGGCGGCGAGCGCCAGGGCATTGACGATGATGCGCAGGATGAGGTTCATGGTGCGTCCTCCTGGAACTGTCGGAACGGTGGCCGCGGGCAGCAGTGGTGGGATCCGGTCACCCGCGCAGGATCGACTCCATCTTCTTGCCCCGGCCCACCTCGTCGACGAGCTTGTCCATCCAGCGGATCTTCTGCATGAGCGGGTCCTCGATCTCCTCGACCCGCACCCCGCAGACGACGCCGGTGATGAGCTCGGCGTTGGGGTTGAGCTCCGGCGCCTCGGCGAAGAAGGTCGCGAGGTCCGTGTCGTTCTCGATGACGCGCTCGAGGTCCGCCTCGGAGTACCCCGTGAGCCAGGTGATGACGGTGTCGACCTCGGCCTTGCCGCGGCCCTTCTTCTCCGCCTTGGTGACGTAGTGCGGGTAGATGCTCGCGAAGCTCGTGGTGAAGATGCGGTGCCCGGCCATGGTGCGCCTCCTGGAGTGGTGGATCGATCGAAGTCTCGACGTCATTGTCCCACCGGCGAGGCCATCCCGGCCCGGCTCACGAGGTGAACCCGAGCCCCAGCCGGTCGAGCGTGCGCAGCATGAGGTTTCGGTACCCGTCGTTGCGGTCGGCCCGGTCCATCGCCCAGCGGGTCGCGTTGATCCCCGCCGAGTAGTTCGTCCAACGCCTTCACCCCCGCACCTCGCGGCGGGCGAGGAGTGCGGCGCTCCCGGCGATCGCCGCTGCGGTGAGGAGCACCGTGCACGCGAGAATCGCGGCGACGTCGCCGAACCCGATCGTGCCGGGGTCGGCGAAGGTGCCGGTGCCCAGCTGGGTGGTGCGGGCGATGAGCGCATGGGGGAGCACCGCGATCAGCGCACCGACGTCCGCGAGCAGGAGCACCACGGAGACACCCGAGGCGACGAGCGCGCAGGCCACGGGCGCGGCGAAGGACGGCAGCAGGATCGACAGGCCCGACTGCACGGCGGCCACCGGGATGCTCGCGGCGATGATGAGCAGGCTGATCGCCAGGTACTCGCCGGGCAACAGCCCCGGCAGCCCGAACACGAACCTCCCGAACACCGTGAGCACCCCGAGGAGCACGAGCTGCATGGCCGCGGCGGCCGTCGCGATCACCGCGGTCTTCGCCACCGCGATCCGCAGCGCCGAGGTCGGGCCGCTGAGCAGGGCGTTCCAGTTCCCGCCCTGCCGCTCGGGCCGCCACACGAGGGAGGCGATGATCGCGATGCCGAGCGGCAGCGGGGCCATCCCGTGGACGACGACTGAGCGCAGCCACATCGTGTGCCAGCCCTCGGCCGGGGTCTGACCGGAGGCCAGGGTGTTCGCGACCCCGGAGAGGACCATGGCGGTCGGGAGCAGGAGCACGACGACCCAGCTCAGGGATCGGGAGAGTTTGAGGAGTTCGGCGCGGATGGCGTTCATGTCAATCCTCCTTGAGGTCGAGGAGTCCGGTGGCGAGGACGAAGAGAAGGGAGCCCACCACGGCGAGCGCGGTGACGCTCGGGTAGGCCGGGGTGAGGAGTTCGGGGGCGTCGCCGACGAAGGCGGCCCCCGTCGCCAGGGCGTAGTAGCCCCACGGCGACAGGTGGGCGAGCAGCGGCGGGAAGCCGCTGGCGAACACCGCGATGAGCGTGCCGACCACCCCGATGCCGAGCGTGACGAGCTGATTGTCCACCACGGTGGCGAGCACGACGTGCAGGGCGAGGACGACGAGACTGACGGTGGCCGCCAGCAGAGTGTAGAGCGCCCATGCGGCCACGGGCAGCGGGGCGGTGATCCCCACCGCGAGCCCGAACCCCGAGACGAGCAGGCTGCTGAGCACGGTCGCCCCGGCCACCCAGATCGCGGTGGCGGCGAACTTCGTCCGGCACAGCCGGCCGGCGGTGACGCCCGCGGTGCGCGCGAGCAACCAGCCGCTCGCCCGGTGCTCGATGTCGACCTGGCGACTGGCGAGCACGGCGATGATGAGCGGTGAGCCGACCGGCACGGCGAGCGAGAGGCCGGCGAGCAGCCCGGCCCACGCCTCGGGCGCGGCGGGGCTGAACTCCGGGGAGCTCACCGCGCTCATGATGCTCAACCCGGAGACGGCGCAGACGAGCGCGGCGGCGCTGAGCCCCATGCGGAGCCGGCGCATCTTGGAGAACTCGAGTCGCAGGAGTCGTGCGCTCATCACAGACCACCCTCGGCGGTGACGTCCATGAAGACGTCCTCGAGGGTCTGCTTGTCGCGCCGCACGCCGTAGATGTCGATCCCCGCGCCGGCGAGGTCGCTGACGAGCCGGGCGGTCGCCGGCTCGTCGATGCCGGTGAGGCGCAGGGTGCGGCCGTGCGCGCCGCGCTGCATCTCGGGTCGGATGAGCGAGGCGGTCCGCTGCGGGTCCGCGGTGTCGAGGAGCAGGTCCGGGGTCGAGGCGGCGAACAGCTGCTCCCGCGTGCCCTGGAACACGAGTCGGCCGCCGCTGAGGATGCCGAGCACGGTGGCCGTGCGGTCGATCTCGCCGAGCAGGTGGGAGGACACCATGACGGTGACCCCGGAGTCGGCGAGCGACCGGAGAAGCCCGCGGATCTCCTCGATCCCGGCGGGGTCCAGGCCGTTCGTCGGCTCGTCGAGGATGAGGATCCGGGGCTGCCGGGCGAGCGCCATGGCGATCCCGAGGCGCTGCTTCATCCCGAGCGAGTAGTCGCGGACCTTCTTGTCGAGCTGGTTCTCCAGCCGCACTGTGCGGACCGCCGCATCGATCTGCGCGTCGGCGAGGCCGAGCAGGCGCTGGACGATGCGCATGTTCTCCGCACCGGTGAGGTGACCGTAGCCCGGCGGTGATTCGATGAGGGAGCCGATGTCCCCGAGCAGCTCGCGCCGCGTGCCGCGGTGCATGGGACGGCCCATGATCATCACCTCCCCGCGGGTGGGGCTCACGAGCGAGAGGAGCATCTTCATCGCCGTCGACTTGCCGGCGCCGTTCGGGCCGAGGAATCCGTACACGCATCCGGTGGGGACGCGCAGGTCGAGGTCCTCGACGACGGTGTGCCGTCCGTAGGTCTTGGTCAGTCCGTGGGTGCTGATGATGTCGGTCATGCATCCACCATCTCGGGGATCGCCGTCCGCGTCGTCAGCCCTCGGGCATAACCTCGGGGTATGCCTCAGGGCATACGTGCCGGTCGCCGGGTGCGGGCCGACCGGCGGGTTCAGCTCTCGGGATCTGCGTCGCCGCGATGCATGAGGCCGGACTCGTGGGCGAGGACCACCGCCTGGACCCGGTCGCGCAGACCGAGCTTGGTGAGGATCCGGCCCACGTGGATCTTCACCGTCCCCTCGGCGAGGACGAGGCGCTCGGCGATCTCCGCGTTCGACAGTCCGCGGGCCATCTCGAGGAGGACCTCGTGCTCGCGCGCGGTGAGGCGCTCGAGCCGGGGATCGGGCACCCGCGGGGCGGTGCCGTCGCCTGCGCTCCCGCGCGCGCCGATGACCTGGTCGAGGAGCCTGCGCGTGGTGCTCGGGGCGACGATCGCCTCCCCGGCGTGGACGTGGCCGATCGCCTGGGCGATCTCCTCGAGCGGAGCGTCCTTGAGGAGGAATCCGCCCGCGCCGGCGCGCAGCGCGTCATAGGCGTACTCGTCGAGGTCGAAGGTCGTGAGGACGAGCACGGCGGGCGCGTCGTCGGCCGCGCGGATCCGGCGGGTCCCGGCGACCCCGTCGAGGCGCGGCATCCGCACGTCCATGACGACGACGTCGGCATCGACGGCGTCGAGGAGGGCGATCGCCTCCTCGCCGTCCCCGGCCTCGCCGACGACGCTGATCTCCGGGCGGGAGTCGAGCATCATCCGCAGCCCGGCCCGGATCATCTCCTGATCGTCGACGAGGACGACGCGGATCGTCATGCGGCCCCTCCTGTCGAATCGTCATCCGGCGCTGGCTCGGCATCGTGCGCCTGCGCGGCATCCGGTCCATGTGCGGTCGGAGGCGCGGCCCCGGCCCGCGCGCGGAGCGGGATGGAGGCGATGATCTCGAAGCCTCCGCCCTCGCGCGCCCCGGTGGACACCGTACCCCCGGACGCCGCGACCCGCTCCCGGATCCCGCGCAGCCCCAATCCGGAGCTCGTCGCCCGTCCTGAGCCCGTCGCCGGTCCGGACCGGGACCGCCGCGGATCCGGGCCGCGCCCGTCATCGGAGATGCGTACCCGGGCGAGCGCGTCGTCGATGTCGAGGGCGACCTCGACCCGGGCGACGTCGGGCCCGGCGTGGCGGCGCGCGTTCGTCAGCGCCTCCTGCACGATCCGGTAGAAGGTCGCCTCGAGCCCGGTGGACATCTCCTGACTCCCGCCGGTGACGGCGAGCTCGACCGGCAGGCCCGCAGCGCGGGATTCGGCGACGAGGTCGGGGAGCTGCGCGAGTCCTGGCTGCGGATCCCCCTCCCCGGCATCGGGCCCCCGGAGGACGCCGAGCATCGTGCGCATGTCCGCGAGCGCGCTGCGCCCGGTGTCGCGCACCCGGAGCATCGCCTCGCGCGCCCGCCCCGGATCGGTCTCGACGGTCGCGGCCGCGCCCTCGGACATCACGACGACGACGCTCAGGCTGTGGGAGACGATGTCGTGCATCTCGCGGGCGATCCGGGCCCGCTCCTCGGCGACGGCCGCCTCGGCGAGCACCTGCTGCTCCCGCTCGAGCCGGAGGGCGTGCTCGCGGAGACCTGCGAGATGGGCGCGGCGGATCCGGACGAGCGTGCCCCACGTCCACACCCAGGCGACGACGACGCAGAGCAGGCCGACCTCGCCGGGGTTGAGGTACTCCTCGCCGAGGCGGGGTAGCGTCGTCGCGAGGAGCCACGCGAGCACCGCGAGCGCACCCGGCAGCGAGACCGCCGGCGGCCGGAGAGCGGCGAGGCTGTACAGGGCGGGCAGGGCGAGGACGTCGACGGCGAGCAGCGGGGCGCCGAGGACCGCGTGCGCGCTCATCGCGAGGATCATCACTGCGAGGACCGCGAGTGGGGCACGGCGGCGGAAGGGGAGCGCCGCGCCGATGACCGCGGTGAGGACGAGCAGGAGGGGCGATGCCCACGGGGGTGCGGAGAGCGCGGCCGCAGGCAGCAGCGGCAGGGTGTAGGCCACCGCGACTACGGCGATGAGGGCATCCGCCCAGACCGCGAACCGGGTGCGCCGCTGCGCGCCGGGAAGCCGCGGGTCGGAGGGGGAGGGAGCCGAATATGCCATCGTTCGCGACTCTATCGCGACTGCCCTGTCGGTATCCTGCTGTGATGCCCTGCCGCCGAACCCGCGCGGCGCACCCCGGAAGCCGAAGGACACCATGACCGAACGCACGCCCGATCAGTCGCAGCCGCCTGCCGCCCCGCAGGGGAGCGCGCACCTCCCGGGACGTGCCGATCGCCCGGAGCGCCCGACCGCGCCGCTCGGCCAGATGAGCGGGGTCGACCAGGCGCTCCAGAAGCACTCGTGGATCGAGGACGTGTGGGGTCTGCTCACCGGGACCTTCCTCGCCTCGCTCGGCCTGTTCCTGCTCGACGAGTCGTTCGCCGTCACCGGCGGCACCGCGGGGCTCGGACTGCTCCTCGGCTTCGCCACCGGGCTCCCCGTGGCGGTGATGTTCCCCCTGGTCAACCTCCCGTTCTTCGCCCTCGCGCTGTGGAAGAAGGGGTGGAGCTTCACGCTGCGCACGGTCATCGCCGTGCTCCTCGTGTCCGGTCTCACGCTCGTCCACCCGGTCATGCTCGGCGGAATCGAGGTCCAGCCGGTCTACGGCACGCTCACCGGCAACGTGCTCGCCGGTGTGGGGCTGCTCATCCTGTTCCGCCACCGGTCGAGCCTCGGCGGGGTCAACATCCTCGCGCTCCTCGTCCAGGAACGGCTGGGGTGGAGCGCCGGCTACGTGCAGATGGCGATCGACGTCATCATCGTCCTCGCCGCCTTCACCGTGAGCCCGTGGCCCGCAGTGCTGCTGTCCGCGGCCGGCGCGGTGGTCCTCAACCTCATCCTCGCCCTCAACCACCGCCCGGGACGCTACACCGGGTATTAGAATCAGGCGACCACCCGGTCCCGCTCCCGCTCCCCTTCGGAGGTCCAGCCATGACCGCTCACCGGGACATCGCGTCCCCCGCTGACTCCCACGACGTCATCCGCGTCCACGGCGCGCGGGAGAACACCCTCAAGGACGTCAGCGTCGACCTCCCCAAGCGCCGCCTCACGGTCGTCACCGGGGTGTCCGGATCCGGCAAGAGCTCGCTCGTGTTCGGGACCATCGCCGCGGAATCGCAGCGACTCATCAACGAGACCTACAGCGCGTTCGTCCAGGGTTTCATGCCCACCCTCGCCCGTCCCGACGTCGACCTCCTCGAGGGCCTCACCACGGCGATCCTCGTCGACCAGGAGCGGATGGGGGCGAACTCCCGCTCCACCGTCGGCACCGCGACCGACGCCTACGCCCTGCTCCGGATCGTCTACAGCCGCCTCGGCGAGCCGCACATCGGCTCCCCGCAGGCGTTCTCCTTCAACGTCGCCTCCGCGAGCGGATCCGGCGCGGTGCGCCTCGAGAAGGGCGGGCGGACCGTCACGGAGAAGCGGACGTTCAGCGTCACCGGCGGCATGTGCCCGCGCTGTGAGGGGATGGGCCGGGTCGAGGACTTCGACCTCCGCGCGCTCTACGACGAGGAGAAGTCCCTGAACGAAGGGGCGCTCTCCGTGCCCGGCTACAGCATGGACGGCTGGTACGGCAGGATCTTCCGGGGCTGCGGATTCTTCGATCCGGACCGACCGATCCGGGAGTTCACGAAGAAGCAGCTCGACGACCTGCTGTACAGGGAGCCGACGAAGATCAGCGTCGACGGAATCAACCTCACGTACTCCGGGGTGATCCCGCAGATCCGGAAGTCCTTCCTGTCGAAGGACCTCGACGCCATGCAGCCGCACATCCGCGCCTTCGTCGAGCGCGTCGTCACTTTCGCCGCGTGCCCCGAATGCGACGGCACGCGGCTGAACGAGGCCGCCCGGTCCTCGACGATCGGAGGGCTGCACATCGGCGAGGTGAGCGCGATGGAGATCTCCGAGCTCGCCACCTGGGTCGCCGAGCTCGACGCGCCGTCGATCGCGCCGCTGCTCGGCAGCCTGCGGGCGCTGCTCGACTCGTTCGTCGAGATCGGGCTCGGATACCTGTCCCTCGATCGCCCCTCGGGCACCCTGTCCGGCGGCGAGGCGCAGCGGACGAAGATGATCCGGCACCTCGGGTCCTCGCTCACCGACGTCACCTACGTGTTCGACGAGCCGAGCGCCGGTCTCCACCCGCACGATATCGAGCGGATGAACGGGCTCCTGCTCCGCCTGCGCGACAAGGGCAACACCGTGCTCGTCGTCGAGCACAAGCCGGAGATGATCGCCATCGCCGATCACGTCGTCGACCTCGGCCCTGGTGCCGGCACGGCCGGCGGCGAGATCTGCTACGCGGGTCCGCTCGACGGGCTGCGGAAGAGCGGCACGGTGACCGCCCGGCACCTCGACGACCGGGCGCGGCTCAAGGACGCCGTGCGGACCGCGCACAGCGTCATCGAGGTGCGCGGGGCGGACGCGAACAACCTCCGGGACGTCGACGTCGACGTCCCGCTCGGCGTGCTCACCGTCGTCACCGGGGTCGCCGGCTCCGGCAAGAGCTCGCTCGTCCACGGTTCGCTCGCCGGCCGGGACGACGTCGTCGTGGTCGATCAGGCGGCCATCCGCGGGTCCCGGCGGAGCAACCCCGCGACGTACACCGGGCTCCTCGACCCCATCCGCAAGGCGTTCGCCAAGGCCAACGGGGTCAAGCCCGGCCTGTTCAGCGCGAACTCCGACGGCGCGTGCCCCAACTGCAAGGGTGCGGGAGTGATCTACACCGACCTCGGCGTCATGGCCGGGGTGTCGACGACGTGCGAGGTGTGCGACGGGCAGCGGTTCGAGGCCTCGGTCCTCGAGCTCGAGTTCGCCGGCCGGAACATCGGCGAAGTCCTCGCGATGCCGGTGAGCGAGGCTCGGGACTTCTTCTCCGCCGGCGACGGCCGGATCCCCGCGGCGGCGAAGATCCTCACCCGGCTCGACGAGGTCGGCCTCGGGTACCTGACGATCGGCCAGCCGCTCACCACGCTGTCCGGCGGGGAGCGCCAGCGCCTCAAGCTCGCCGCCCGGATGGGGGAGAAGGGCGGCATCTACGTCCTCGACGAGCCGACGACCGGGCTCCACCTCGCCGACGTCGACCAGCTCCTCGGGCTCCTCGACTCACTCGTCGATTCCGGGACCTCGGTCATCGTCATCGAGCACCACCAGGCCGTCATGGCCCACGCCGACTGGATCATCGACCTCGGGCCCGGGGCGGGCTCCGCGGGCGGCCGGGTCGTCTACGAGGGGACGCCGGCGGACCTCGTCGCGGATCCGACGACGCTCACCGGGAAGCACCTCGCGGAGTACATCGCCGGCTGAGTTCGGGGGCGCAACGGCCCCGGGGTGCGACGGGAACTGCAGTCGCCGACGCAGACTGCGCAGGCTCCGCCCGCCATCGCAGTTTCCGTTGCACCTGTCCGTCGGCGCGGCGCGGCCGAGGCCTCAGAGAGTGCTGTGGAGCACCGTCCCGCCGCCGAGGACGAGTCGCCGCTCGGGCAACCGGACGAGGGCGTCCATGGGGTTCTCCGCGTCGACGAGGACGAGGTCCGCGCGGGCTCCGGGAACGAGGTCGTGCACCTCCCGGCCGACGGACCACGCGCCGTCGCTCGTCGCGGTGCGCACCACGGCGAGCAGATCCTCGTCGCGCACGAGTCCGCTGCCGCGGGCGAACTGCCAGGCGATCCCGAGGGTGTCACCCGTGCCGTACGGGCTCCACAGGTCCCGAATGCCGTCGGTGCCGAAGGTGAGTCCGACCCCGTGCTCGCGCATTTCCGCGAGCGGCAGCTGTGCGGCGCCGAGGCGCGGTGGGGCGACGGTCGACATCGTCACCCCGAGCGCGGCCATGCGGGCGAGCAGGTCGCGTCGGCGCCCGGAGTCGACCTGGGCCACGGCGAAGCCGTGGGCGATGTTCACCGGAGAGGTGAGTCCCCGCTGCTCCATCCGGTCGAGGACGAGCTCGATCTGGAACACTCCGAGCTCCGCCGGGTCGTGGAGGTGGATGTCGACACCGACCCCGGTGTCGGCCGCGATGTCGAGGAGCGCGTCGATCTGACCGACCGGGTCGCGATCGATCCCCGCCGGATCGAGGCCGCCGATATGCTCGACGCCGTCCTCCGCGGCCCGGCGCAGGAGGTCGAGGACGCCAGGCCGGCGGAGCACCCCGTCCTGCGGGAAGGCGACGATCTGCACATCGAGCGCGTCCCCATACGCGGCGACGGCATCGCGTACCGCGTCGATGCCGGCGAGGCCGATCCCGAGGTCGACGTCGACGTGGGAGCGGATCGCGGTCGTGCCGTGGGAGACCATCGCTTCGAGGACGCGGGCGGTGCGCTCGGTGCTCGGGATGCCGAGCTCCGCGCGACGCTCCCTCTCGTGGCGGATCCTGCCGTCCGTGCCGTGCTCGCCGCCGTAGGACTGCCACGGCAGGCCGAGCCAGGACTTGTCGACGTGCGCGTGACCATTGACGATGCCGGGCAGAGCGAGCAGGCCGCCGCCGTCGACGACCTCGGCCGCTGCGGCTCCGGTCCCCGGGGCGACGTCGGTGCCGTTCGTGACGGGGTCGGTGGCCGCGGATGGTGTCGTTGGGACGGACCCGGACGACGTGCCGCGATGGGGACCTGCGGAGGGGGTTGCCGGGCCGGTGCCTGAAGACGCGGAAGCCGCCGCCGGACGTTCCGGCGCCGTGGAGCCGGCGTCGGTGAAATCGGTGAACAGGCCGCCGGCGATCGTGATGTCCTGGGCAGGACCGCCCCACGGGCGGACATTCGTGATGATGAGGCTCATGGTTCCAGCATCGCATCCCGCGCGACTGGGACCGTGGTGCAGAACGGTCGGCCGGCTGGTGCTGCCGATGCCCGCAGTTTTCGCACGAGCAGGAGAAGCACGCGGTTACTGCAGCTGTACCAGTTCCCTCAAAGCCACGAGAGGCACGCTGATCCTGCAGTCACACGCCGATCCTGTGCAGTTTTCGTGCGGAGGTGCAGGAATCGCGTGCATCTCGAGGTTCAGGGCGGGGTGCTCCAACCGTCGCGCGCCATGTGCCCGGCCTCCGTGGCGAACTCGGCGATGCTCCGGGAGGTCTGGCTGAGCTGGAGGAGCGCGACGACGAGGCGGGAGTACGCGTGCGTGCCGACGGCGACGCCCATCGCGATGCGGTCGCGACTGCCGCCGAAGTCGAAGTCACCGGTGCTCACGGAGTCGAGGGCACGCGAGGCCCGTGTGAGGTAGGCGTCCGAGGGGACGATACCGAGCGTGCTCATGTCACCGAGCACCCGTTCGAGGGCGGCGCGCGCCGCGGTGGTGGCATCGGGCCAGCCGCGCTCGGCGATGATGCCCGCCACCCGGTCGGCCGGAGCCGCAGCGGGCGATCCTGATCCGTCGCCTCCGCTGTTGCCGCTGACGCTTGCGCGGCTGCCTGTGCCTCCGCCGCCATCACTTTCGCTGCTGCCGCCGCTGCTGCCTCTGCCGCCTGCACCGCTGTCCTCGTTGCCGCCCCCCTGACCGCGGCGACTGCCGCGCGAGCCGGGCGGGGACGCCTCCGGGTCGCGGGTCGCGGTTCCGCTCGCCATGACCTGCGCCGTCTCCATGACCGTGAGGATTCCGACGGCAGGATCGTCGATGAGTGCGACGAGCTCGGTGATCTGGGCGATCGACAGGCCGACGATGCGCCGCAGCGCCGTGATGAGCTCGAGCCGCTCGACATGGGTGTCGTCGTAGACCGCGGTCGTCGCATTCTTCTTCTGTCCGGGCCGCAGCAGGCCGAGCCGGAGGTAGTACTTGATGCTCGCGGCCGAGGTGCCGGTCGCGGAGGCGAGCGCATTGAGCTTCATCGGGGCTCCTGGGGACGAGGCGGGCCGCCCGACGGCGGCGGGGGAGAGCGCCGACCGGCCTCCATCGGATACTGCGGGGCCGGTGCGCTATCCACGTTGAACAGGATTGGAGAGTGGCACTATCTTCTCATTCATGGAGACCACAGCGATCCCCCCGGCAGTCATCGTCCATGCCGCCGCCGCGTTCCTCGTCCTCATCCTCGGCCCGGTGAACATCATCCGGCCGCAGCGCGACCGGTTCCACCGGCTGCTCGGCCGCAGCTGGGTGGCGCTCATGTACCTCACCTGCATCTCAAGCTTCTTCTTCGGCCTCGAGGACGGGTTCACCGCCCTCCACGGACTCTCCGTCTTCACCACGGCCACGGTGACGATCGGCGTCTGGCGCATCGTCCGACGCGACCGGATCGGTCACGTCGCGAACATGGTCGGCAGCTACATCGGCACCCTCATCGCTTTCGGCTTCGCGGCCTTCCTCCCGCAGAGGCTGATCTGGACCACCGCAGTGACGGACCCCATCGCACTCCTCGGGTTCGTCGGTGCACTCCTCGTCATCGGCGGGGCGTGGATCGCGGTGCTGCGCGCCCGGACCGGCCCCACGGCCGGCGCGCGCTCCCACGCCGGGTCCGGACCGAGGCGCGTCGAGCGCCCGGCACCGGACCCGGCGGCGGTGACGCGGAGGTGACAGGGGGTCGGGGAGCGGGCCCGCAGCCGTCGTCGACCCCGCGGGGGAACGGCACGGAACTGCTCGCACGGTCTCGATCGACTGCGTCGCGGTGTGACGATGCGTGACCGTCGACGACGTCCGCCGGTGCTCTCCGGGACGCGGTTCTCCTAGCGTGGGGATCGCCGCACCCGAGGCGACCTGTCGGACGAACACCCGCCGACCCGTCGCTCGGGACCCACTGCAGAGAGGACTCCCCATGTCGAGCGTCGTCGTGATCAACGGCAGCCCATCCGATCCCTCGTCCACCGAGAACCTGCTCGCGGCCGTCTCCGTGCGGCTGCGCGAGCACGGCCACACGCCCGTCCGCATCCGGCTCCGGGATCTCCCCGCGGAGGCGCTCGTGGGCGCGGACGCGCGTCATCCGGCCGTCGCGGCCGCCATCGCCGAGGTGCTCGCCGCCGACGCGCTCGTCGTCGCCTCACCGGTGTACAAGGCGACCTACTCCGGGCTCCTCAAGATCTTCGTCGACCTGCTGCCGCCCGACAGCCTCGCCGGGACGCCCGTCCTCCCCTTCGTCACCGGGGGATCGGTGGGCCACGTGCTCGCGCTCGATCACGGCCTCAAGCCGCTGCTCGCCGGCCTCGGCGCGACGACCATCGCACGCGGCCGGTTCGTCGAGTCCGCGCACATCGGCCCGGCGGGCGTCGTCGGTCCCGCCGCGGTCCGAGTCGCCGCGACCGTCGACGACTTCGCGCTCGACCTCGGACTCCGTGCGCGACCGGGCCTCACCGCAGCCGGAGTGTGAGCGGACCTTCCGAACCGGACACCGGATCCTCCGAACCGGCCACCGGCCTCTCCGCCACCGGACACCGGGAACCGGGGATCGGACACCCGACGCGGTGCGGCCCCGGCAGCGTGCCGGTCGCGGCGGGGCGTCCGGAGGCGTCTCCGATCAGGGACCGGGGATCTCGATGTTGTCGATGAGCCGCACCCCGCCCACATAGGCGGCGATGAGCGCGAGGGCCGGAGTCCGGGACGTGGGGAGCAGGGTGCCCGGATCGACGACCTCGAGGTAGTCGAGGATGACCTCGTCGGCGTCGCGCACCTGCCGACGGAGTGCGGCGAGGTTCCAGTCCTCGCCGGCCGCGGCGCGGTCGCGGAGCGCGAACAGCGCCTCGGAGAGCGCGGTGGCCGCCTGCCGATGGGATTCGGTGAGGAGGAGGTTCCGGCTCGACATCGCCAGGCCGGACTCCTCGCGCTGGGTGGGCACGGGGACGATGGTCACCGGGAAGTCGAGGTCGGCGACCAGTCGGCGGACGATCATCAGCTGCTGCGCGTCCTTCTGGCCGAAGTAGGCCCGGAGGCGGGCGGGGCCCTCGGGATCGAAGATGTTGAAGAGCTTCGACACGACGGTGGCCACCCCGTCGAAGTGTCCGGGGCGGGAGGCGCCCTCGAGGATCTGTCCCATGTGACCGCTCGACACCCGGACGATCGGCGAGTCGGGGTACGACGGGTACATCTCCTCGACCTCGGGGGCGAACACGAGGTCGACGCCCTCGGACCCGAACAGCGCCATGTCGGCGTCGAGATCCCGGGGGTAGAGCTCGAGGTCGAGCGGGGACTCGAATTGGAGCGGGTTGACGAAGAGCGAGGCGCACACCACGGGGGTGTCCGCGCGGGCGGCCCGCATGAGCGCCGCATGCCCCTGGTGGAGGGCGCCCATCGTCGGCACGAGGCCCACGGAATGCGCGTCGCGCTCGGCGACGAGTCGGGTGAGCTCGCTGCGGAGCTCCGCGACGGTGCGGGTGAGGACGGGTCCGCTCATGAGTCCCTCCGATCTCGGGGCGCGGCAGTGCGCGCCGGTCGCTGCGACACGGGGTCAGTTCTCGGGCAGGAGGCCGGTGAAGTACTCGCGCATCGCGTCGTCGAACGGTTGGGACTTCCGGGTCGAGGTGTTGATCTGCACGACGACGGATTCCCCGGCAGCGCACAGCCGGCCCTCGTTGAACAGCGCCTGCTCGACGACGAGCGAGCTCGTGCCGATCCTCTTCACCCGCGATCCGACCTCGACCGTGCCCGGCCAGTGGGTCTCCTGGAGGTACTTGACGGTGATCTGCGCGATGACGAACTCCGCGTCGTCGTGCTCGGAGGCCTCGTGGGCGCGGTTGATGAACTCGACCCGCCCGGTCTCGAAGAACGTCGAGTAGACGGCATTGTTGATGTGCCCCTGCTTGTCGGTGTCCGCGTACCGGAGCTTGTCATAGGTGCGGATCGGGAAGTCGTCGATCGTATCGGTCATGCTCTCATCGTGCCATGTGAGGCCGGTCACCGGAACCATCGGCCCGGGTGGCGGACGGCCGGCGCCCGGAAGCGCGTCCGAGAGGTCCGCTCACTCCGCGGTCATGCCGACCGTTCCGAGGGGTCCGAAATCGGCGTGCACGCGGGTACCGGGGGAGAGCGGGATCGGTTCGCAGACGATCCCGGTGGTCACCACCTGGCCGCGGCGCAGCGTGATCCCCAGCGGGGAGAGCTCGTTCGCGATCCAGGTCAGGGCGTCGAGTGGGCCGTCGAGCACGTTCGACCCCCGGCCGGTGAGCCGACGCACGGAGCCGTCGGCGGAGGTCACCGCGATGGCGACATCGAGCGTGCCGAGGTCGAGGTCGCGCCACCCGGCGGGTGCGGCGGGACCGAGGACGAACTCCGACGCGCAGGCGTTGTCGGCGGTGAGCTCGGCGACGCCGACCTCGGCGAAGCGGACGAGCCGGGTGTCGGGGAGTTCGATCGCGGGGTGGGCCGTGGAGACGGCGGCGCTGACCTCGGCGACGCTGTAGGCGCCCTCGCGCGGCGGAAGGTCGTGGCCGAGGGTGAAGGCGAACTCGACCTCGGCGAGCGCCATGATCCGGCGTCCGAGGCGCAGCGTGCCGCCGTCGGCGATGACGTCCTCGGCGAGGATGCGCCCGGCGATCGGCGCGTCGATGTCGAGGTGGGCCCGACCGGCGGCGCTCGTCGCGGCGATCTTCCATCCGTAGAGCGGCTCGGAGCTGCGCTGTTCGACATGGGCCGCGATCGCGTGGCCCTCCGCTCGGGAGAGCGGGGTGAGGCTGCCGGGCAGGCGGTCGATCGGCGTCCGGGAGGCGCGCGCATCGCCGAGCACGGCGGCGGCCTGGCGGATCTGTGCGGGAGAGAGGTCCATGGACCGACCCTACTCCGCGCCGTCCCCGGGATGCAGGCGGGCGAGCAGCTTCGCGGTCTTCTTCAGAGCTTTGGCCTGGACCGGGAGTTCGGCGGCGTGGAGGATCCCGTACCCGAAGGACTTCTCGCCCTTCTTCTCCGCCCGGCGCGCGGTGGCGAGCACGTAGTCCTGGAACATCACCGAATCGCGGTGCGTGCCGAGAGCATTCTGGAGCTTCTTCGCGACCGTCATCCGATCCTGCAGATCCGCACCCAGATCGAGCGCCGAGCCCTCCTCGACGGCGGCGACCGCATAGCGCAGGCGCTTGGCCTCCTTCCGGACCTCGTGGAGGAGCTCGATCCGCTCGGCTTCGTCGGCCTCGGCCTCGGCCCTGGCGGCGTGCTCGAGCAGGCTGTCGACCTGGGCGGAGGCGAGGGGGCCCAGGGCGGCGGCGGCATCGGCGCGTTGCTCCTCGGTGAGCTCGGGTGAGAGCGGCACCCGCTGCGCATAGGCATCGATGAGGTCGAGCTGCTCGGCGTAGCGGCGGCTGCGCAGCGCCCGCAGCAGGTCCGCATGGGCGGTCCGGTACTCCTCGGCCTTGGTCCGGCGGAGTCGGCGGGCCGCCTTGACCGGGATGAGGGCGGCGGTCCGCCCGTCCGCGCCGCCCGGGAGCGCGGCGATCCGCTCGTCGACCTGGTCGCGGAGCACTTCCGCATCGCGGGCCGCGGACAGCAGTCGACCGAGCTTCTTGAGCACCGAATCGATCGCAGTGCGCGGTTCGGGGTCGAGGAGCGGGGCGTAGATCTGGAGCACCGAGCGCAGGGTCCGGGCTGCCACCCGGTACTGGTGGACGGAGTCCTCGACGTCGCGTCGGACGAGCGGATCCCAGGACTTGAGCCGGCGGACCTGGATCCGGGCCGCGCGCGTAAGCACGGAGCCGAGGTCGGCGGCCTCTCCGAGAGCCTCCGGGGCGAGCGGGTCGGCGGGCCGCCCGAGCACCTTCTCGAGCTTCGAACCGGCCTCCGACGGCCGGGCCCCGGCGGCGAGGAGCGCGGATTCGACCGCGTCGAGGAAGGCGGGGACCGATTCGGGACCGCCGAGGAGGGTCGGGTTGACGACCTCGACCTCCCATTCGCGCCAGTGGCGCACCCGCGAGTCGGCACGGGACCCGGCCGCCATCGCCGCCACCTGGTCGTCGCACACCTCGGCCATCACCCGGCCCTGCGCATCCATGAGCTCGACCACCGAGCGCAGCGTATTCATGCTGAGCACGGGGAGGAGCGTCCGGCGACGGACGTGGACCCGGACGATATCGGCGATCTCCTTCGGCACCCGGTAGGGAGCGGTCTCGGCGGGGCCGCCGTCGGTCCTCTCCGCCGAGGAGAGCGGGACCTGCATCTCGATCCGGTGGGCACCGGAGGGGATCTTGACGTGCCAGCCGGCGTCGGGCCCGCCCGCGCGCCGACGGAGGATGACCCCGTTCGCCGCGAGCACCCGGTCGCGGGTGTCGAAGTAGACGGCCTCGAGGGTGACCGGCGGCCGGTACTGCGCCCGGGAGACCCCTGCCGCTCCGTGGAGGCGGGGCAGGGAGGCCTGCGTGGTGATGTCGTACTTGCGTTCGATCTCGAGGAGCACGCTCTCGTCCATGCCTCCATTATGGCGGTTCGACGCGCACGCACGACGACGGCGCCGCACCCATGGGTACGGCGCCGTCGGCTCCGGCGGACTCAGTAGGCCTTGACGCGCTGCTCCACGATGATGTGGATGAGGGCGAACTCGCCCCGCTCGATCGCGGCGAACGCCGTGTCGAGTGCCCCGGGGACCTCGGAGTCGCGCTCGACGCGCACCCCGACGCCGCCGAAGGCCTCGGCGAGCTTGGCGAAGTCCGGGTTCTCCAGCTGCGTGCCCGACACCCGGTCGGGGTAGTCGCGCTCCTGGTGGGTGCGGATGGTGCCGTACTCCTGGTTGTCCATGACGATGACGAGCGGGGTGGCGCCGTACTGCTTGGCCGTCGCGAGCTCCTGACCATTCATGAGGAACTCGCCGTCGCCCGCGATCGAGATGATCTGGCGGCCGGGGTAGTTGAGCGAGGCGGCCACCGCAGACGGGACCGAGTAGCCCATCGAGCCGTTGCGGGCCGAGATCATCGAGGCGTACCCGTTGGTCGGGAAGTAGCGGTGGGCCCAGTTCGTGTGCTCGCCGGCGCCGAAGGTCACCATCGCGTCCTCGTCGAGGCGGGGGACGAGATTGGCCATGAGGGTCGCCATCTTCGCCTGACCGTCGCCGGGCTCGGCGTCGGGGAGCGCGGCGAAGGCGACCTGCCGCTCACGCAGCTCGTTCGTCCACTGCCGCCATTCGTCGCGCACCGGGAGGTCCATCCGCACGAGGTCGCGGACGAACACCTCGGGCTTGGCGACGATCTGGTGGCTCACCGGGCCGGAGCGCCCGCGCAGGGCCGGATCGATGGTGACGAGGAAGTTGCTCTTGTCCCAGTTCTGCCGGGCGGTGAAGCCGTCGGTGATGACGTCGCCGGGGACCGTGCCGACGAACACGAGCAGATCGGACTCCTCGAGCACGCTGCGGGTGTGCTGGGGCCGGCCGTAGCCGAGCGGCCCGACGTAGCTCGGGGAGGTGAATGGGACGGTGCCCTCGCAGCGCCATTCCGCGGCTGCGGGGAGGTTGTGGGACTCGAGCCACCCGGTGAACTGCTCGGCGGCGCGGTGGGTCCAGTCGTTGCCGCCGAACACGAACAGCGGCCGCTCGGCGGCGTGGAGGGCGGAGTTGAGGGCCTTCCAGTCGGTCACCGTCATGCCGCCCTCGGCGATCGGGATCTTCGGGTGGAGGACGCCGTCGTTGCCCTGCTTGATGATGTCCTCGGGGATGCCGACGACCACCGGCCCCGGACGGCCGGAGGCGGCGGCGAACATCGCCTCGGCAACGATCTCCGAGGCGCGCTCGGCGTGGTCGAGGATCATCACGCGCTTGGCGCCGCTGTCGAACCAGGCCTTGGGGTCGAACTCCTGGAAGGCCTCCTTCTCCCGGTGCTCGAAGGGGATGAGCCCGACGAAGAGCACCATCGCGGTCGAGTCCTGCCAGGCGGTGTGGAGGCCCACGTGGGCGTTCGCGGCGCCGGGCCCGCGGGTGACCATCGCGATCCCGGGCACCGGATTCATCTTGCCGTCGGCCTCGGCCATGTAGGCCGCGCCGCCCTCGTGGCGGCAGATCACCGTCTGGATGTCGGAGTCGTGGAGCCCGTCGAGGACGTCGAGGAAGCTCTCGCCCGGGACGACGTAGACGCGTTCGACGCCGTGCTGGGCCAAGGACTTCACGATCATGTGTCCGGCCGAAACCGAGTTCGGGACACCTTCGATATCGCGTACCGTAGTCATCGTTCCTGTTCGCTCCACTTCGTTGTGACACCCTGGCGCATCCGTGCAGGTACTCCAGTCTATGCGGGACCCGGTGCCGACCTACCGGCAATCATCCTCGAACGCGTCCGTGTCCTGCACGTCCTCCCGCTATTCAAGACGGTCGGTCCGGTCCGCCGAGCACGACGATTCCCCCGGGTCGCAGCACGGGACGAGGGCGGGCAGCGGGGGAGCGGCTGCCGGTGCCGTGCCCCACCGGATCCGGATCGCCCCCGGGTCCGCGCCCGCCGGCGACCGATCGGCCCGGCCGAGGTGCCGAGAGCGCCGTCCGACCGCGCAGTAGTGTTACAGATGAGTTGCGATTCGCCGGGAATCACGGCGAAACCCCGCATCCGCGATGAGGTGGGGCGTCCGGATGCCTATTGTGATCCCCATGACATCTGAGGCACATCCGGGACAGACCCCCACCCCGGCCGGCACCGGACGGCCGCTCGTCGAGATCGCGCACGTCGACAAGCACTTCGGCGACTTCCATGCGCTCAAGGACATCTCCCTCGACATCCATTCCGGCGAGGTCGTCGTCGTCATCGGCCCCTCGGGGTCGGGCAAGTCGACGCTGTGCCGCACGATCAATCGTCTCGAGACGATCGACAACGGCACGATCAGCATCGACGGCCAGGTCATCCCGGAGGAGGGCCGCTCCCTCGCCCAGCTCCGGTCCGACGTCGGGATGGTCTTCCAGTCCTTCAACCTCTTCGCGCACAAGACGATCCTCGAGAACGTCACGCTCGGACCGATCAAGGTCCGCAAGCTGGGGAAGTCCGCGGCGGAGTCGCTCGCGATGGACCTGCTGCGCCGGGTGGGCGTCGACCACCAGGCCCAGAAGTATCCCGCGCAGCTCTCCGGCGGCCAGCAGCAGCGCGTCGCCATCGCCCGGGCGCTGGCGATGAAGCCCAAGGTCATGCTGTTCGACGAGCCCACCTCGGCCCTCGACCCGGAGATGATCAACGAGGTCCTCGACGTCATGGTCGAGCTCGCCCGCGACGGCATGACCATGGTCGTGGTCACCCACGAGATGGGCTTCGCGCGGAAGGCGGCGAACCGGGTGGCCTTCATGGCCGACGGAGAGATCGTCGAGGTCGCCGAACCGGAGGAATTCTTCACCAACCCGCAGTCCGATCGCGCCAAGGACTTCCTGTCCAAGATCCTCACCCACTGACCCTCCCATCCCTCACCCCGAAAGCAGGGCCCGCCGCTCCGGACGGGTCCGCACCGAAGGAGACACCATGAAGACGATGCACACCCTCCTGGCGGCCTCGGCCGTCGGTATCCTCGCCCTGAGCGCCTGCGGGCAGAGCGGCACTCCGGAGACCGGAGGCGGCGGCGCCGAGGGCGGCGGGGACACCGCGGCCGAGGCGCCCCAGTACGAGGTCGCGAGCGATGTCGACCTGTCCGACAGCCCCACCTGGACCGCCGCGGACGAGGCCGGTTCGATCAAGATCGGCGTCAAGTTCGACCAGCCCGGCCTCGGCAACAAGGACGCCACGGCCGACGAGCCCGCCGGCTTCGACATCGAGATCGCCAAGATGACGGCCGCCGCGCTCGGTTTCGAGCCCGACCAGATCGAGTGGGTCGAGACGGTGTCGGCCAATCGCGAGCCGTTCCTCCAGCAGGGCAACGTCGACCTCGTCGTCGCCACGTACACGATCAACGACGAGCGCAAGGAGGTCGTCGACTTCGCCGGGCCGTACTACGTCGCCGGCCAGGACCTCCTCGTGGCCGAGGACTCCGACATCACCGGGCCCGACGCCCTCGCCGGTACGACCGTGTGTTCGGTCGACGGCTCGACGCCGGCCCAGCGGATCCAGGACGAGTACGGCGACGCCGAACTCGTCACCTACGACACGTACTCGAAGTGCGTCGAGGATCTGCAGACCGGCAACGTCGACGCGGTGACCACGGACGACGCGATCCTCCGCGGCTACGCGGCGCAGTACGAGGGCGAGTTCAAGGTCGTCGGCGAGCCGTTCTCCGAGGAGCCCTACGGCATCGGTCTCCCCAAGGACGACCAGGCGCTGCGCGACGCGGTCAACGACGCACTCGAGCAGGCCGGGGAGGACGGCGCCTGGACCGAGGCGTTCGAGTACACGCTCGGCGACTCGAGCGGCGTCGAGCAGCCGGCGGTCGACCGCTACTGACTGCAGACCCGCACGCGGCGCCCCCGGGGGAGGGCACCCGCCCGAACCCGGGGCGCCGCAGCGGTCGCATCCCTGACCGTCCGGACCGAAAGCCTGATCGCCCGTGTCATTCCTCGATCTGACTCAGCTGTTCCTCAGCGGCACCTGGGGGACCATCCGCCTGTTCCTCCTCACGCTCGTCGGGTGTCTCATCCTCGGCACGATCCTCGCCGCGATGCGCGTCTCGCCCACCCCGGTGCTCCGGGTCGCCGCGCACACCTATGTCAACGTCGTGCGGAACACCCCGCTGACCCTGGTGATGTTCTTCTGCGTCTTCGGACTGCCCTACCTCGACATCCGGTTCGCCGAGAGCGCCGGACTCAACTCGATGATCCTCGCGACGATCGCGCTCATCGCCTACACCGCCTGCTTCGTGGCGGAGACGCTGCGCTCCGGGATCGCGACCGTCCCGGTGGGGCAGGCCGAGGCCGCCCGCGCGATCGGGCTGACCTTCGGCCAGACCCTCTCGACCGTCGTCCTGCCCCAGGCGATCCGCACGGTCATCCCGCCGCTGGGCAGCGTCATCATCGCGATGCTCAAGAACACGTCGATCGCCTCGGCGTTCAACAACCGCGAGCTCATGTCGGCGATGCGCAACGCAATCGAGCTCCGCGGCGACATGGTCATCACGATCCTGCTCGCCACCGCCGTCGTGTACCTCGTGCTCGCCCTCGTCCTCGGCCGGGTGTTCGACTACCTCGAGAAGAAGCTGGTGATCCTCCGATGAGCGCGCCCACCCAGGTCCTCTTCGACGCGCCCGGCCCCCGCGGCCGGCGGAACAACGTCATCATGTCGATCGTCTCGATCGTCGTCCTGCTCGGCATCGTCGCCTTCATCGTGTGGAAGTTCTACGACGCCGGCCAGCTCGAAGCCGACAAGTGGAGCCCCTTCACCTACACGGGGATCCAGATGGTGCTGCTGCGGGGCATGGGAGCGACGCTGGCCGTCGCGGCCGTCGCGACCGTGCTCGCCCTCGTCGTCGGGCTCACCTTCGCCCTCCTCCGCCTGGCCCCGACGCGGGCGATCAGCCTGCCGTCGACCATCGTCCTCGAGGTGTTCCGCGGCGTGCCGGTGCTGCTGCTGATCTTTGCGACCTTCATGCTGTTCGGGAACCGGATCGGTCCGTTCTGGTCGGTCGTCATCGGTCTGACGCTCTACAACGGGATGGTCATCGCGGAGATCATCCGTGCCGGCATCCTCGCGGTGCCGAGCGGACAGCGCGAAGCGGCGATGGCGATCGGGATGCGCGGCTCGCAGACCATGGGCCACGTCCTGCTCCCGCAGGCGCTGCGGGCCATGATGCCGACTCTCATCGCGCAGGTCGTCGTCCTCCTCAAGGACTCCGCGCTCGGCTTCATGGTGACGTACCAGGACCTGCTCTACCAGGTCAACGCGATCGGCCGGCAGTACAACAATCTGCTCCCGACCTTCATCGTCGGTGCGCTGCTCTACATCGCCATCAACATGCTCGTCGCCGCCCTCGCGCAATGGCTCGAGCGTCGCCTGCAGTCGAAGACCGCCGGGGGAGCGGGGCCGGCGAAGGTCATCGACTGACCTCCTCCGGACCGCACGCTCCTCCGGACCGAGCGGTCAGCGGCGCACGCCCATGGCGCCGCACAGCGGGGCCGGCCAGTCGAGCTCACGGTCGGCGGCGACCGCCGACTCGAGCGCCTCGCGGAAGTGGTCGGGGAACGGCGCGGCCTTCCGCGCGGTCATGTCGACGTGGACGAGGACGACCTCGTGCACTGCGGCGACCCGCTCGTGCGTGCGGTCGAGGACGATGGTGATGAGGTGGACGGACTTCGGCCCGACGTCCACGCAGCGGACGTGGGCGGAGAGCGCCTCGCCGAGCCGGAGCTCGCTGAGATAGGTGATGTGGTTCTCGGTGGTGAAGAGCCCGGTGGGCGGGTCCGCCTCGTAGAGGTCCTGGAGGCCGAGGTTCCGGCAGAACGTCCACGACCCGTCCCCGCCGATGTCGAAGTAGTGATTGATGTTCATGTGCCCGTTCTCGTCGATCCACTCCTCGGGCACGGTCGCCTCGACGATGGTGGGCAGGGCGGCGACCTGGTCGAAGGTCGGGGCGGTGAAAGCGGCCACGGCGGGCTCCTCCTGTGTTCGGCATCAGCGGCGACCCCTCGAATATATCGGAGACCCGCCGGCCGCGGCCGCATCGCGGGAGACCGGCGCTCCGGTGACCCCGGGGCCCGGTCCGCCGCTCGGATAGACTCGAAGCCGTCCAGCGGTCGCACATCGAAAGGGGGAGCCGTGAGCACTCCGGTTCTCGTCACCACGCCCGTCGAGGTCGTGGACAACATGACGCACGAGCGGTTCGAGCTCTGGACCTCCGGGCCCGAGCGCTCATTCGTCGGCTTCGTCGCCTATCAGCTCGAGGATCCCGGGGTCTACGACCTGCGGCACACGATCATCTCCGAGTCCTACGGTCGCCAGGGGTACGCGCGCACGCTCGTCACCCTCGTGCTCGACCAGCTGCGCGAGCGCGAGCAGCGGATCGTGCCGACGTGCTCGTACGTGCAGCGCTACCTCGAGCGGTTCGAGCAGTACGGCGACCTCGTCGCCTCCTGACGCGGCGCCCTGCGCAGACGACTCGGGCCCGTTCCGCATGGTGCGGAACGGGCCC
>ENA-OOKA01000072-OOKA01000072.1-human-skin-metagenome-genome-assembly--contig:-NODE-72-length-35275-cov-11.602896_pt1 | contig 35275 bp, 29 predicted proteins | sample MGYA00248825_ERZ500995 | MGnify/ENA primary metagenome ERZ500995 (study PRJEB25958, sample SAMN03398540) | human skin metagenome | study: EMG produced TPA metagenomics assembly of the Human Skin...
CGGCGCCGGCAGGCCATGCGGCTCCTGCCGAGCCCGCGGCCGCCACAGGCGCCGCAGCGGGGGACCAGGCCGGTCCCGCAGGCAGCGGCGCAGCCGATCCCCGTGCGGAGGCAGAGGAGCAGGTGGGGGACCCGGATCCCGATCTGCTCTCGAGCCTGGAGGATCAGTCGGAGGACCTGGCCGCCGCTCCGAGCCCCGCGCAGGAGGTCTTCGGCCTGGAGCGCGGACGCATCCGCGAGGGCATGTCGGCCGCGACCCTCCACCCGGAGGCGGTGCTCATCGACTCGGACGGGCGCCCCGGCGATCCCGCGAGCCTCTCCCGGGGCGACGACTCCGCCGACCTGCATCTGGTGGACCTGCTGGCCCTGAGCGGGCGCGCTGTGCAGACCACGATCCATGTCCTGGGCTCCACGGGCTCGGCGGTGCACACCGCGCTGTGGACGCGCGAGGACTCCCGCAGCGAACTGGGACAATGGCTGCTGCGCCACCTCCAGGTGACGCTCGAGTCCTGAACAGCCCCGCGGCGCACCTGCCGGCGGCGGGGTCCCTGCCCTTCCCCGTCTCAGGAGCCCCGTCCGCATGAGCTCACCGTCCGCCCAGGCCTCGCCCTCGCCGTTGCAGCGCCAGTCCGTGCTGTGGAGCCTGCGCTCGCCGCGAGCCCTGCGCACCGAGCTGCTGGCGGGACTCGTCGTGGGCCTGGCGCTGATCCCGGAGGCGATCGCCTTCTCCGTGATCGCCGGGGTCGATCCGCGGGTGGGGCTCTTCGCCTCCTTCACCATGGCGGTGACCATCTCGATCGTCGGCGGCCGACCCGCCATGATCTCGGCGGCCACCGGTGCCGTCGCCCTGGTCGTCGCGCCCCTGGTGGCCTCCCACGGGGTCGAGCACCTGATCGCATGCGTGATCCTCGCCGGGATCCTGCAGGTGCTCCTGGCGCTGGTCGGACTGCCCAAGCTCATGCGCTTCGTGCCGCGGCAGGTCATGGTGGGCTTCGTCAACGGGCTGGCGATCATCGTCTTCACGTCCCAGCTCCCCGAGCTGCTCGGCGTGCCGTGGATGGTCTACCCGCTCGTGGCCCTGGGCCTGCTGATCACCTTCGGTCTGCCGCGGCTGAGCCGGGCGGTGCCGTCCCCGCTCGCGGCGGTCGTCGTGGTGACCCTCCTGGCGGTGCTGGCCTCGATCGCCGTGCCGACCGTGGGGGACAAGGGCGAGCTGCCGCGCGAGCTGCCGGCACTGGGACTGCCGGAGGTCCCCTGGACGTTCGAGACGCTGCAGGTGATCTTCCCGTACGCCCTGTCCATGGCGGTCGTGGGGCTGCTCGAGTCGCTGCTGACCGCCAAGCTGGTGGACGACATCACCGACACCCCGTCCTCCAAGACCCGCGAGACCTGGGGGCAGGGCGCTGCGAACATCGTGACGGGGCTCTTCGGCGGGATGGGGGGCTGCGCGGTGATCGGGCAGACCATGATGAACGTCAACGCCTCGGGCGCCCGCACGCGGATCTCCACGGCCTCGGCGGGCATCTTCCTGCTGGCGCTCGTGATCGCACTGGGAGACGTCGTGGCCGTGATCCCCATGGCCGCACTCGCCGCGGTGATGATCTACGTGGCGCTGACCTCGTTCGACTGGCACAGCATCCACCCGCGTACCCTTCGCACGCTGCCGCGCAGCGAGGTCGCGGTCATGGTCATCACGACCGTGGTCATCGTGGTCTCGCACAATCTTGCGATCGGCGTGGGCGCCGGAGTGCTGGCTGCCATGGTCCTGTTCAGCCGCCGCGTGGCCCACACCGTGCGCGTCCACCGCTTCCCGGGCCGGGTGGGCGAGGACCTCGTCACCACGGCCCCCAGCGAGGACATGGTCACCTACGTGGTGGACGGCGAGCTGTTCTTCGCCTCCTCGAACGACCTCTACACGCAGTTCGGCTACGCCCGGGACCCGCAGCACGTGCGCATCGACCTGAGCCGGGCGCACATCTGGGATGCCTCCACGGTCGCCGCGCTGGATTCGATCCGGGAGAAGTACGACCGCCACGGCGTGCAGGTGGAGATCGTGGGCCTGGATCGGCTCAGCTCCGGGCTGCACGACCGGCTGACCCGCCGTCCCCGCGGCTGAGCTGACGCCCCCGCGACCGAGCCGTCGTCTCTCTGCCCGGCCGGCGGCCGCGAGGACCTCTCGGGCCATGCTCGCCCTCGGAAGCGGCCTGCGCCGGTCGCTCTGCGAGCCGTGGGCGGACCCTCAGCTGTGCGAGGAGCCGCCGCTGCGGTCGTCGCGCGGTGCCCCGGGATCTGGGCCGGACAGATCCGGCAGCTCGCCGGTCTCGTCGATGATGCTGGGATCGTCGTCGTCGATCTCGGGGATCGGAGGCAGGCCGTCGTCGCCGAACGGGGCGTCGTCTCGGGTCTCGCGTCCAGCAGCGCCTGCTTCGGCATCTGCGGCGCGGGCGGGCTGAGCCTGCTCGGCCGGCGACGCCCCCGCAGCCGTCGACGCGCGAGCGGAATCTCCCGCCTCGAAGCCGTCGGCATCGGACGCGCCGGCACCGGTGGCCTCGGCTGCCGAACCGGCCTCGACCGGGGAGTCTCCGGCCGAGGGCACTGTCGTCTCGCCGCGGCGGGCGGCACGGCGCATCCGACGACCGCTCGAGGCGGAAGCGGGACCGGATTCCTCGGCGGCTTGGCGCTGCCGTTCGAGCTGCTCCTCGGTGGGTGCGCTGCGCCGCCTGGAGGGGGTCCACGCACCGCGCGAGAACCAGGTCCCCGACTCCCCGCGGGAGGCCCTGGGAGCCTCAGCGCCGCTGAAGCGCAGGGCCTGGTCCGCAGGGTCGTCGGCGTCGGCCGCGCGCTCGATCGCGGCCTCGGCGGACTCTCCGCCGGGCAGGGTGACCACGAATGTCGCGCCGCCGCCGGGGGTCTCCTCGAGGGTGACCACTCCGCCGTGCTGGCCCACCACCGAGGCCACGATCGACAGGCCCAGCCCGGTGCCGCCGGTCTCGCGGGTGCGGGAGGTGTCCGCGCGGTAGAAGCGCTCGAAGATCCGGGTGCGGTCGGGGCCCTTGATGCCGGGACCGTGGTCGCGGATCTTCAGCTGCGCCAGCCAGGTCGGCGCGGACTCGTCATCCGGGACGGCGGGCTGCTGCTCCTGCGGCACGGCGTCGAACGAGGGGTTCTCCACGATGATCTCGAGGTCTGTTCCCTGCGGCGTGTAGCGCACGGCGTTGGTCATCAGGTTGACCACGACCTGGCGCAGACGGGCGTCATCGCCGCGGGTCCACACCGGCGCGGCGGCGCTGTCGTCCGGGCCGAGCACCGTGATGCGGCGATCCGGCCAGGCCGCCGCGAAGTCGGCGGCGGCATCGTGGGCAAGGACCAGCAGGTCGACGTCGGTGATCTCGAGGGCTCGGCCGTTGTCCACCCGGGCCAGCGAGAGGAGGTCCTCGACCAGCTGGGTCATGCGCGTGGCCTCGGATTCGATGCGCCCCATGGCCTGAGAGACCTTCTCGTCATCGTCCAGGGCGCCGTGGCGGTAGAGCTCGGAGTATCCGCGGATCGACACGAGGGGAGTGCGCAGCTCGTGGGAGGCATCGGCTACGAACTGGCGCAGCCGGTTCTCGGAGTGGGTCCGGGCGTCGAAGGCGTCCTCGATCTGCCCGAGCATGCGGTTCAGCGACATCGACAGCTGGCCGACCTCGGTCGCGGAGCTGTAGCCGGAGATGCGCTGGGACAGGTCGCCGGCGGCGATCGCGGCAGCGGTGGCCTCGACCCGCTTCAGCGGTGTGAACGCCCGCGTGATGAGGATCCAGCCGACCGTCAGGGCCACCAGGAGGGTGGCCACCCCGAAGCTCAGGGTCAGCAGCGTCACCGCCGAGATCATGCCGTTGGCCCAGCCCAGCGGCTCGGCCGTCACGACGGTGTAGTCCGAATCGGCCTGGGGGGCTGCCACCACGCGCCAGGAGCCGTCCTCGCCGTCGGCGGAGCGCACCGTCATCCCGGACTGCTCCGTCTGCAGGACGAGCTCGCGGGTGAAGCTGGAGAGGTCCGGCTCGCCCGGGTCGACCGGGCCGGGGGCGGTGGAGCCCACCTGGGCGACGATCTCGCCGTCGGAGTCGAGCAGGTAGCCCCGCTTGGACACGTTGACGGTGGGCGATCCGATCATGTCCGACATCAGCGCGGTCGACACGGTGCCCAGCGACTCGCGCAGCTCGTTGTCGATCGAGTTGACGAGCGAGTCGCGCACCACGGAGATCGACACGAAGCTCGTCAGCAGGATCGACGGCATCAGCAGCAGGCCGGTGAGGACCATCAGCTGGGTCCGCAGCGACGACGAGCGCCACCGCGCTGTGAGCTTCTCCACGGTTCAGACCTCCGTCGACGGCACGCGGACGACGGTCATCTTGTCAGGACGACGGGCGGCGCCGCCGGAGGCGGACACCGCCCGGTGAGGGCTGCAGATGGGCTCAGCCGTTCTTGTGGGCCGTGCGCAGCAGGTATCCGACGCCGCGCTTGGTGTGGATCAGCGGGGGAAGATCCGGATCGTTGTCGATCTTGCGGCGCAGGTAGGAGATGTAGGACTCGACGATCGAGGCGTCTCCGTTGAAGTCGTACTCCCACACGTGATCCAGGATCTGGGCCTTGGACAGCACGCGGTTGGGATTGAGCATCAGATAGCGCAGCAGCTTGAACTCGGTGGGCGACAGATCGATCTCGCGCTCGCCGCGGAAGACCTCGTGGGCGTCGTCGTCGAGGACCAGGTCGTCCACGCGCAGGCGCGAGTCGTCCTCCTCGGCCGGGGCCGAGCGGCGCAGGACGGCGCGGATGCGGGCCACGACCTCGTCCAGGCTGAACGGCTTGGTGACGTAGTCGTCGCCGCCGACGGTCAGGCCCTGGACCTTGTCCTCGGTGTCGTCCTTGGCGGTCAGGAAGACGATGGGGAAGGTGCGGCCCTCGGCGCGCAGCTTCCGCGTGACGGCGAAGCCGTCCAGATCCGGGAGCATGACGTCCAGGACGGCCAGATCGGGGCTCTCCTCCTGGGCGCGGGTGATGGCATCGCGGCCATTGGCGGCGGTGACGACCTCGAAGCCCGCGAACTTCAACGAGGTGGCGAGGAGTTCGAGGATGTTGGGCTCGTCGTCGACGACCAGGAGCTTTGCTTCAGGGTTGCTGTTGTTCACGCGACCCAGTGTCTCGGAGTCTCCTGGACGTCCTCTGGATGCTTTGAGGACGTTTCATGGAAGTCGTGGGCCGTGGGGCAGGGCTCAGCCCAGCTGCCCGCCGCTGCGCTCGAGGTAGCAGGAGGCGCACAGGGACTCGTAGGCCACCTCACCGTCGATCGCGACCTGCTCTCCGTCCAGCACCATGCCGCCGTCCGAGGTGCGGGCGTTGAACATCGCCTTGCGGCCGCAGCGGCAGATGGTCTTGAGCTCCTCGAGCGTGTGCGCGATCTCCATCAGCCTCCCCGAACCGGGGAAGGAGCGGGTGCGGAAGTCGCCGCGGATCCCGTAGGCCAGCACCGGCACGGAATCGAGCACGGCGATGCGCAGCAGGTCGTCCACCTGCCGCGGACTCAGGAACTGGGCCTCGTCCACGAGCAGGCACGCCACGGGCGGGAGCTCGACGGTTGCCAGCAGGGCCTCCGGGTCGCGGCCCGCGGCGGCCTGGCGGAAGCGGGCGCGGACGTCGTCGTGGGGTCCGAGCAGGAGGTCGACGGAGCGGGCGAGGCCCAGCCTGGAGGTGATGGTGGACTCGCCCTTCGTGTCCACGGAGGGCTTGGCCAGCAGCACGCGCTGGTCGCGCTCCTCGTAGTTGAACGCCGCCTGCAGCAGTGCGGTGGACTTGCCGGAGTTCATGGCCCCGTAGCGGAAGTACAGCTTGGCCATCTCAGCTCCGGTGCAGCAGGGTCAGGCTCGTGCTCACGACGTCAGCTGCGGGCACGGCGGATCGCGTTGCGCACCAGCAGCACGAACAGCAGGACGACCGACAGCGGGAAGGCGACCAGCGCGTAGCGGGTGAACCAGGGCCAGATCTCGCCGCCGCCCACGATCCACTTGGTGATCAGCATGGCGGCCATGGCCGCCCCGGAGCTCACCGCCAGCACGACCGTGGCCCAGGCCAGCGCATCCATGCCTCCGGGCTGCCTGCCGGCGGCGGAGGATGCGGTGCCGGAACGGGCAGGGGGAATCGAAGGGGAGGACTCGGCGGGCATGGATCCAGGGTACAGCCGAGCCCGGCAGGGGCGCCGAGGCACCGTCTGGAGTACGATGGGACGTTCTGCCGGTCCCCGAGCAGAGCGCGCCCGCCGGGGCTTGAGCCGCCTGCTCGAGCAGCGGGCCGCCGCAGGGACCGCGCAGGCGGCGTGCCCTGTCCGGAAGGGATCTCCGCGGCCGAGCACGCACCCGGAACACCCCGCGAGGCCGCTGCCTCGCCACGAGAAGCAGAGGATGTGCACAGTGCCCACCGGCAAGGTGAAGTGGTTCAACCAGGAGAAGGGCTTCGGATTCCTGGCCGACGACAACGGCGGCGAGGTCTTCCTCCACGTCTCGGCGCTGCCCGAGGGCATGGACACCGTCGCGCCCGGGACCCGCATGGAGTTCGGCGTGGCCGAAGGCCGTCGCGGAGCCCAGGCCCTGCAGGCCACCGTGCTGGGCAGGACCCCGTCCGTGGCCCGGAACAATCGCATGCCGGCCGAGCAGATGGCCGAGATCAGCCAGGACCTGGTGACGCTGCTGGACGGGATCTCGGAGGGGCTGCAGCACGGCCGCTACCCGGATCGCGCCCACGGGCAGAAGATCGCCAAGATCCTGCGCACGGTCGCGGATAATCTGGACGCCTGAGACCTCCTGCGGCGGGCCGCTCGTGCCTGGCGCCTGCCCGCCGCAGGAGGCAGCACATGGAACACGACGACTAGGGGCATCGGTGACCGATCAGTCCACCACCACTCACGACCAGGGCCCCGAGCGCAGCCCGGACGTCCAGCTCGCCGCGCGCCGCGATCTCGCCCTGGCGGCTCTGCGCGCGATCGTGCCGGCCGATGAGATCGGCGAGGGCCACCGTGTGCGCGCCGACGGCGAGCTGCTGGTCACGCACCTCTTCCCGGCCACGGCCCGGGGCAGCCGCGGCTGGGAGTGGTACGTCACGCTGACCCGTGTGCCCGGCTCCGAGGAGGCCACGGTCTGCGAATCCGGCATGCTGCCCGGTGAGGACGCCCTCCTGGCCCCGGCCTGGGTCCCCTGGTCAGAGCGCGTGCTCGACAGCGACCACGACGAGGATCGAGAGGGCGAGCCTGGGGCCGAGGCCGACGGCACCGAGGAGCCCGACGAGGCCGAGGAGTCCGACGGGTCGGAGGAGTCCGACACCGATGACGGCTCCGACCAGGAGGAGCCCGAGGGCTCGGAGTCCGAGGACCAGGAGCGCCCCGACCCGCAGGAGCGGGACCCCGATCGCGACGCGGCCCAGGCCGACTCCCGTGATCGCGGGCAGGACGGCTCGGAGCAGAGCCCGGGGATCGATCCCGCTCCGTGAGCGAGGCACCCGCGACCGGCGCGTTCCGGTCCCTGCGCGTGCCCAACTACCGCCGCTGGTACGCGGGCTCCCTGCTGTCGAACACCGGCACGTGGATGCAGCGCACGGCGCAGTCCTGGCTCGTGTTCGACGAGCTGACCGACCATGACGCGAGAGCCATGGGGCTGGTGCTCGCCCTGCAGTTCCTGCCGCAGCTGCTGATCTCGCCGTGGGCCGGGCTGCACGCCGACCGCGCGGACAGCCGCCGGGTCCTGCTGGTCACGCAGACGCTGATGGGCGTCCTGGCGCTGGGCCTGGGAGCGCTGGTGCTCTCCGGCGCGGTCACGCTGAGCTGGGTGATGGCCTTCGCCCTGGCCCTGGGCGTCACCACGACCTTCAGCGCCCCGGTGCGCCAGACCTTCGTGGCCAGCCTGGTCGGGGACCGCGACCTGTCCAATGCGGTGGCGCTGAACTCGACGGCCTTCAACGCGGCCCGTCTGCTCGGTCCGGCCGCCGCCGGGGTGCTCATCGCGCAGGTGGGCACGGGATGGGTCTTCCTGCTCAACAGCCTGACCTTCGCCGCCATGATCACCGCCATCCTTCGCCTGGATCGGGATCGGCTGCATCCACGGGAGCGCACGCCCAAGGGCCCCGGACAGATCCGGGAGGGCTTCCGCTACGTCCGGCAGCGCCCGGATCTGCTGGCCGTGCTGCTCACCGTCTTCCTGCTGGGCACGCTCGGGCTGAACTACGCGATCTTCCTGGCCGCCATGACCGGCACGGTCTTCGGGCTCGGGTCCCAGGCGTTCGGCCTCCTGAACTCCGTGCTCGCGGTGGGGACCCTGCTGGGGGCTCTGCTGGCGGCGCGCCGTCCCCGCGCCAGGCTGAGGACGCTTTATGCCGGTGCGGCGATATTCGCGCTGAGCTCGCTGCTGGCCGCGCTGGCACCCACGCCGCTGCTGTTCGGCCTGTGCCTGATCCCGCTGGGCATGGCGTCGCTGACCATGACGACGACGGCCAACGCCTATGTCCAGACCATGACGGAGCCGCGCTTCCGCGGGCGGGTCATGAGCCTGTACACGGCGATCCTCATGGGCGGCACCCCGATCGGAGCGCCGCTGATCGGGTGGGTCATCGACACGGCCGGCCCGCGTTGGGGGCTGGGCGCCGCCGTCCTGGCAGGGGCTGCCGGGGCCTGCGTGGGCCTGCTCCACCGGCGGCGCCTGCGCGCCGAGCCGGGCGGCTGATCAGGGACTCAGAGCTGTTCGATCAGCGCGTCCAGGCAGGCCAGCAGCTTCTGGACGTCCGAGGGCTCGACCGCGGTGAAGGTGGCGATCCGCAGCTGGTTGCGGCCCAGCTTCCGGTACGGCTCCACGTCCACGACGCCGTGGGCGCGCAGCGCCGAGCTGAGCACCGAGGCGTCGATGCTGTCGTCGAAGTCCACGGTCACGACTACGGGGGAGCGGTCCTCGACGGCTGCGGCGAAGGGCGCGGCATGGGGGTGCGCCTCGGCCCAGTCGTAGATCAGCCCGGAGCTGCGCGCCGTGCGCTCGGCGGCCCAGTCCATGCCGCCCTGGTCGTTGAGCCAGCGCACCTGCTCGTCGAGCATCACGAGCGTGGCAAGGGCCGGGGTGTTGTACGTCTGGTCCTTGCGCGAGTTCTCCAGGGCCGCCCCCAGGGACAGGAAGGCCGGTATCCAGCGCTCGGAGGCGGCCACGGACTCGATCCGCTCGATCGCCGCCGGCGAGAACGCGCCGAACCACAGCCCGCCGTCCGAGGCGAAGTTCTTCTGCGGCGAGAAGTAGTAGACGTCCGTCTCGGAGAGGTCCACGGCCATGCCCCCGGCGGCCGAGGTGGCATCGACCACGACCAGCGGATCCGCCGCGCTGCGTGCCGGGGCCAGGCCCTCGGGGCGCACGACGGGGGCGGCCACGCCCGTGGAGGTCTCGTTCTGCGGCCAGGCGTAGACGTCGATCCCGTCCTCGAGCTGCACGGAGGTGCGCGTGCCGGGCTCCGCACGGCGGATCGACGACGGCTGCAGGAACGGGGCGCCGTCGGTGACCTCGGCGAACTTGGCGCCGAACTCCCCGAAGGCCGCGTGCTGTGCGCGCTCGCGCACCAGGCCCAGGGCCGCGGCATCCCAGAAGGCGGAGGCTCCGCCCATGCCCAGCAGGATCTCGTAGCCGTCAGGGACACGGAGGAACTCGCCCAGGCCCTCGCGCAGGCCGCCCACCAGGCCGCGCACCGGGGCCTGCCGGTGGGATGTGCCCATGAGCTGACGATGGGCTCGGGCGACCGCTCCCATCTGCTCCTCGCGGACCTTGGAGGGTCCGGCGCCGAAGCGCCCGTCGACGGGCAGCAGGCTGTCGGGGATCGTGAGGCGGTCGGTCACGGGCGGTGCTCCTGGGACGAGGGATCGGGCGGAGGACCGGCAGGACCCTCCGTCCGGCCATTGTGCCGCACGGAGCCGATGCGCTGTCGGGGGATCTGCGTAGACTCCTGCGATGAACCGGCATGCGCCGCCCAGCCGCGGCCACGTCCCCAGATGTCTGCTCGCCCCCTGCTCAGGAGCTGTCACATGACCGAACTGATCGACACCACGGAGATGTACCTGCGCACGGTCCTCGAGCTCGAGGAGGAGGGGATCCCTCCCATGCGCGCCCGTATCGTGGAGCGCCTCGATCACTCCGGGCCCACCGTCTCCCAGACCGTCTCCCGCATGGAGCGCGACGGCCTGCTGACCGTGCAGCCGGATCGCCGGCTGGCCCTCACGGAGGCGGGGCGGGAGACCGCGGTCAAGGTCATGCGCAAGCACCGCCTGGCCGAGCGCCTGCTCGCCGACGTCATCGGCCTGGACCTCTCGGTCGTCCATGACGAGGCCTGCCGCTGGGAGCACGTCATGAGCGAGGCTGTGGAGGAGCGACTCGTGGATCTGCTGCACAACCCGCAGATCTCGCCCTACGGCATGCCGATCCCGGGCCTGGCGGGCCTGGGCGCGGCCTCGGAGGAGGCCGCTCACCAGGCTCTGCTGCAGCCGCTGCAGTCCCTTCCCGGCACCGACCAGATCCTCTCGGAGGCCGCCCCGAGCGAGCTCGGCGGGCGCTTCGTGCTCAGGGGCATCCCGGAGGTCGTGCAGACGCATCCGGAGGTGCTGAGCCTCCTGGGTCGCTGCGGGCTGCTGGCCGGTGGACCGTTCGCGGCGCGCAAGGAGGACAGCGGTGAGGTCGTCGTGCGGGCTCTGGAGCCTGCCGAGGGCGTGGAGGCGGAGGACATCCGCATCCCGGAGGCCTCCGCCCACTCCATCGTGGTGGGGCAGGGCTGAGCCGCCCGCTGCTGAAGCGCTTCTGACGGCACCGCCGGCGACACGATCGCCGGCGGTGCCGTCGTCTGCGCGGGTCGGTTGCGCACCCGCGGCTCCACAGGCGCAGCCCCCAGCGGATCATGTCGCGGCAGAGGAGCGGTCCCCGCTGCTCAGGGCTCTCGGGGGTCTCAATGCGGCGAAGGGCAGCAGGCGCGCAGCGGCACGGGGCATAGCGTGCGCGGGCATCGCCGTCGTCGATGCCCGCCGCCGCGGCGGCCGCCGCACGCTTCCCGTGAGAGGTTCCGCCATGAACGCCATCCCCCTCCGATCCGCCGATCCCGTCCGGGAGACATGGGCCTTCGACGCCCGTGACCTCGCAGGCCTGCGATCCGCTCCCGCTCTGCGACCCCTGGCAGGTCAGATCGAGCCCATGCTCTCGGCCCGGGCCATGCGCCCTTCAGGCGGAGCCGCGAGCCGGGGCCTCAGCGGTGGCCGCCGCACGGTTCGGGCTCCCGCGCCGCTGGCGGGTGCTGCGGGGCTCGGGCTCGTGGGGGCGGCGCTTCTGGGAGCAGCCCCGGCGCAGGCCGCTGCGATCGAGTTCCCCGCCTGGGTCACGGTCACCGGGACCGTCCCCGACGACGCCGGGCTGGATCGCGCGGCCGCCGAGGCCAATGACTGGACCTTCTCCTGGTCCACGGACGCCGACGGCGTGGTGAGCTTCGCCTACGCCGACGGCAGCCGCTCCACCTCGCTGGACCCCACGGCCCGCCATGCGGCCCAGCCCACGGCAGCAGACACCGCCGTCGGTGATCAGCTGGGCGTCCAGAGCCTCCAGGACACTCTGTGGGAGTCGGACCCCGCCCAGTCGGCGGCGGATCCCGGGCTCGACGACCTGGCCTCAGCGGCCACGGCCCCGTTCGAGCGCAGTCCGGGCGCCGAGACGCTCTCGGCAGGACCTCAGGCAGCCCTTGCGGCCCCTGCCGCTCCTGCTCATGCGCCGACGACCGAGCAGGCCACGACCAGCGCCGCGGACACAGGCGGCGGGGTCTCGGACGAGGAGATCCTGGCCACTGCTCGGCTCGGGCTCGGCGGGCAGTACGTCTGGGGCGGCACCGATTTCAAGGCCTGGGACTGCTCCGCGTTCGTGCAGTGGGTCTACGCGCAGCACGGCCTTGAGCTGCCGCGGGTCACGTGGGAGCAGTTCGCCGCCGCCGAGCCCACGGCGGACCCCCGCCCGGGCGACCTCGTCTCGCAGAACGGAGGATCGCACGTGGGGATCTACCTGGGCGGTGATCGGATGATCTCCGCGCTGAACCCCCAGCAGGGCACGATCGAGCACTCGGTGCACGACATGGCCCTGGACGGCTTCTACACCGTGCGCTGAGGCCACCGGCCGCGACGGCCCACCGCCTCGGCGCGGATAGGCTGGAGCCATGGCACAGGACCCTCGAGGACAGCAGCGACCCCCGGCGGACTACAGCGCGGCCGCGCGCACCGGCAGCGACCAGGAGTACACCTACCTGGCCGTGGGCATGGTGGCCGGAGCGGTCCCCGGAGTCATCGCGGGGCTGCTGGTGTCGCTGGCGATCGGGCACGCGGCCATGTGGGTCTCGGTCATCGGCGGCGTGGGCATCATCATCGGGCTCGTGACGGCCAGCATCCTGTGGCGCCGGCGCCGGACCCGTCTGCAGGCCGAGCAGGCAGGGCAGGCCCAGGGGCAGCAGCCTCCCAGGAGCTGAGCGCCGTCCCGCCGCGCAGTGTCGCCGAGCGGTTGTTCACCGCGGACCGGCGCTGAAGAACCGCGGATCCCGGCGGCGCAGCAGCGGGATGACCTGGCGGCGCACCAGCGGGGCCAGGGACGGCTCGGCCTCGGCGACCGCCTCCGGTCGCAGGTCCAGCGGACGCAGCTCCTCGATCTCCGCCTGCGGACGGGGCTGCTGCGCCTGCTCGTCCAGATCGACCGTGAAGACGGTCGAGGAGACCCAGGTGTCCGCCTCGTTGGCCGCCGGCGAGTGGAAGCGGCCCAGCAGCTGCAGGTCCTCCGCGCTGATCACGGCCCCGACCTCCTCGGCGACCTCGCGCTCAGCGGCCTGCTCGGCCGTCTCACCGGGCTCGAGCTTGCCGCCGACCAGCATGAACTTCTGCGTGCCGCGCTTGCGGACGGTCAGCAGACGACCCTCGCGCAGGAAGCACACGCCCACGATCGTGAGCACGTCCAGGCCCTCCGGCACCTGGATCTCCCGCAGGGACTCCAGGCGCAGGTCGTCGATCTCGACGGCGAGGTTCTCCGCCGCCTGCTTGGCCCACAGCTGCTGCCCCTTGGGCGTGCGGTAGAGCTCGGCCGCGGAGAGCTGCTCCAGGATCTGCAGCCGCCCCCGCACGAAGTCCGGCCGCGGCACCGAGGCGTACTCCTCGGACACCCTGCGGACGTAGTCGGCGTACACGGCCGGGGCGCCGCCCAGCACCGCCAGATCGGCATCGCACAGCAGCTGCCCCGCGTCGTCGTCGGGCCGGGGACGGTGGGAGGCGGTGAGGCGGACCAGGCGGGCGACTTCGGCGACCTCCGAGGCCTGGAAGCCGGCCTCCGGCAGCAGGCGCTCGGCCAGCTCGGCGGAGGCCTCCTCATCGGCGCCGGGGCGGCCGTCGTAGACGGCGTCGTGGAACCAGGCGGCCAGCACGACGGACCGCGGCGGGGCATCGTCGGTGAGCAGATCCAGCGCCCTCAGCATGGCCAGCAGGTGGGTGCGGTCGTGGTAGCGGCGGTGGGGCTCGCCCCAGCGCTCGAGCAGCTCGGCGCGCAGGCCGCGCAGCTCGGGGCCGATCCCGATGCCGCTGTCCCAGCGCGAGCGCAGCGCGTACTCGGCACGCTCGCTGCGACGCGCAGCCGGGATCCTCAGCCCGGACTGCACCAGGCGCCGGGCCAGCTCCTTGCCGTCGACCTCGATCGCGCCTTCGGCCACGGCCTTGTCGTAGTGGGCCACTGCGACGTCGTAGTGATCGCCGTCGAAGGCCCGGGGGCTCACGCCGATCCGCCGAGCCATCTCGTGCAGCTCGTCCAGGGAGCTGTCGGAGACCAGGTGCGAGAAGACGGTGCCATGGGCAGGCCAGCGCGCGGGATCGATGTAGACAGCCATGCGCGTCAATCTATCGCCCGCACCGACCCCGCCCGGCACTCGCGCTGCCGCCCGCTGTTCGGAGCGGCAGGCTGCGGGCCCTATGATGGTCGCCGTCGCCCCCGTAGCTCAGGGGATAGAGCACGGCTCTCCTAAAGCCGGTGTCGCGCGTTCGAATCGCGCCGGGGGCACCCCTTCTTCCTTCTTCCGCGCTCGCACGCGGTCCTGCACCGGGCCGCCGGCTCAGGCCTGCTGGTCCTGGCGCCCGCGCTGCGCCATCTCGCCGGCGATCCGACGCACCGAGCGCAGCATGGCCCACACCAGCAGTGCGACCATGCCCAGCAGCAGCGCCCCGCGCAGGTTCATCAGCAGCGAGGCCATGCCCACCAGGGTCTCGTCCTGCGGATCGGCCACGGCGCGGTCCAGGACCGAGCTGCCGAGCAGGTAGACGATCGCGAACAGCGCCACCACGCCCAGGCCGGCCCAGCGGAACAGCGCCGCGCCCCTGGACTGCAGGAGCACGAAGGCCGCCCAGCCCACGGTCATGCCCAGCGGGGCGATCAGCGCCGTGGAGCGGTGGATGGAGCGGTAGGCCTCGGCGGCGCCGTCGTCCATGGCGTCCGTGAAGCTCCGGAACCACTCGGCGTCGAATCCCAGCAGGCGCAGCTCGGGGACGCCGTGGCCGCCGGCCATGGCCGAGGCGAAGCCCGGCAGGATCACCAGGTTCACGTAGAGCAGGAACAGCGCTGCGACCGCCATGAGCACGCCCACCAGCATCATGGGGCTCGACGGCGAGCTCTCCGGCTCCGGGCGCAGCTGCTCGCGACGCTGAGCCGCGGCTGTGATCGTCGAGGCCCCGGTGCTCCGGGCCGCCGGGCGCGATCGGGCGGCAGTGGTGCGGCCGGTCGGTGCCTGCGCAGCGCTGTCGCCGTGCTTCTTGATCTTCTGCGCCCGCGAGAGTCCCATGCCTGCAGGCTATCGGCCATGCGGCACCGGATCACGACGCCCGCTGTGCTGTCCGGCGGCTCTTCTAGACTCGAGCCCATCATGGACTTCCTCACGGACAACCCCCTGCTCTCCTCCCCGCCGGCCTCGGGCGCAGCCAGCGCCATGGAGTCAGCTCCGGGGCGGCGCAGCCCGGAATCCCTCCTGGAGGGGCTCAACGGGCCGCAGCGCCAGGCTGTCGAGCACGCCGGCTCGCCGCTGCTGATCGTGGCCGGGGCGGGCTCGGGCAAGACCCGCGTGCTGACCCACCGCATCGCCTATCTGCTGGGCACGGGGCGGGCGCATCCGGGGGAGATCCTGGCGATCACCTTCACCAACAAGGCCGCCGCGGAGATGCGCGAGCGCGTGGTCGAGCTCGTGGGGCCGTCTGCGCGGACCATGTCCCTGTCGACGTTCCACTCCTTCTGCGTGCGCGTGCTGCGGCGGGAGGCCACCGCGATCGGGCTGAAGTCCACGTTCTCGATCTACGACTCCGCCGATTCGCTGCGAGTGATCACCGCAGTGGCCAAGCAGCACGAGCTGGATCCCAAGCGCTTCGCCCCCAAGGCGCTGCAGCACGCGATCTCCTCGCTGAAGAACGAGCTGATCGACGATGAGACCTATCTCTCCCGGGCCACCGGGTCGGATCCGTGGGAGCAGGCGGTCGCGCAGACCTACCGCGGCTACACGCAGCGGCTGCGTGCGGCCAACGCCCTGGACTTCGACGACCTCATCTCGCAGACGGTGCACATGCTGCGGGCCTTCCCCCAGATCGCGGAGTACTACCGCCGCCGCTACCGGCACGTCCTGGTCGACGAGTACCAGGACACCAACCACGCCCAGTACTCCCTGATCCGGGAGATCGTGGGGCATCAGGGTGATCCCACGGGCCTGCCGCCTGCGGAGCTGACGGTCGTGGGCGACTCCGACCAGTCCATCTACGCCTTCCGCGGGGCGGACATCCGCAACATCACCGAGTTCGAGAAGGACTATCCCTCCGCCCGGACCGTGCTGCTGGAGCAGAACTACCGCTCGACCCAGACCATCCTCTCCGCGGCCAACGCCGTGATCTCCCGCAATGCCGGGCGCCAGGACAAGAGGCTGTGGACCGCCGAGGGCGATGGCACCGAGATCGTGGGCTATACGGCCGAGTCCGCCCACGAGGAGGCGCGCTGGATCGCTGAGGAGATCGACCGCCTCCAGGATGCCGAGGGCATCCGTCCGGCGGACGTGGCGATCTTCTACCGCACCAACGCGCAGTCCCGCTCGCTCGAGGAGATCCTCATGCGCGTGGGCCTGCCCTACAAGGTCGTGGGCGGCACCCGGTTCTACGAGCGCAAGGAGATCAAGGACGCCCTGGCCTACATGCGCGCGCTGCTGAACCCGGATGACGAGGTCACGGTCCGGCGCATCATCAACGAGCCCAAGCGCGGGATCGGCGACCGAGCCCAGGGCGCTCTGGCCGCCCTGGCCGAGCGCGACGGACTGTCCTTCATGGACGCCGCCCGCCGGGCCGAGGAGGCCCCGGGCATGGCCTCGCGCTCCCTCAACGCGGTGAAGGCCTTCGTGCAGCTCATGGACGACCTCTCGACCGTCGCGGAGGGCAACAGCCCGGCCTCGGTGGTGGAGGCCGTGCTGGAGCAGACCGGCTACCTGGAGGCCCTGCGCACCTCGGAGGACCCCCAGGACGAGACCCGCGTGGAGAACCTGGCCGAGCTCGTGGCGGTGGTCCGCGAGCACGAGCGCGAGCATCCGGAGCACGGGCTGGCGGAGTTCCTGGAGCACGTGGCCCTGGTCGCCGACGCCGATCAGATCCCCGATCCCGACGAGCAGTCGCAGGGCGTGGTGACCCTGATGACCCTGCACACGGCCAAGGGCCTCGAGTTCCCGGTGGTGTTCCTCACCGGCATGGAGCACGGGATCTTCCCGCATCAGCGCTCCATGACTGACGAGAAGGAGATGCAGGAGGAGCGGCGCCTGGCCTACGTGGGGATCACCCGCGCCCGCCGCCGCCTCTACCTGACGCGCGCGGAGAACCGTTCGCAGTGGGGGCAGACCCAGTACAACCCGCCGAGCCCCTTCCTGGAGGAGATCCCGTCCGAGCTGATCAGCTGGGAGCGCGAGGGCTCCGGCGCGCGGCCGGGCTGGGGCGGGGCCGCCTACGGCTCCGGGCTCATGGGCTCCGGCGGCTCGCAGGGCGGGGCGGCGGCCACGTTCCGGCGCGGTGCCCGCACACCGGCAGCGGGGCGCGTGGATCCGCAGCGGGAGGTCCTGGCGCTGAGCATCGGCGAGCAGGTCGACCACAAGAGCTTCGGGCGCGGCACCGTGGTGCAGCTGGAGGGCCGCGGGGACCGGGTGATCGCCAAGGTCAGGTTCGGCTCGGAAGAGAAGCGGCTGCTCGTGCGCTCGGCCCCGCTGAGCAGGGTCTCCGAGTGAGCATGACCTTCGAGTGAGCCGCTGAGCGGCTGGCGGTCGTCTTCAGAGGAACATCATCAGGAACCACGACGCCGCCGCGCTCCAGCGCAGGCGCCCACCCACCAGCAGGTGCACGACTCCCAGCAGGGTGCAGCTGACCAGTGTCGTGAGCAGGTCGGCCCACCCGCCGACGAACAGGTCCGGAATGCCCAGCAGCAGGCCCAGCGCGATCCCGCCCAGAGGGACGCGTCGGGTCCAGGCGCGGCGGATCAGCGATTCGCCCATCGACTGGACCAGCGCCAGGATCAGCGCGAAGAGGACCGCGTAGCCCGTATGGAAGATCACCCAGGCCGCCGTCGCGAACGCCACGGAGGTCCCGTAGGTGCCGTAGAGGCCCAGCCACAGCTCGACCGGCTGCATGGTCCAGCCGCCCACGAGCAGCGGCGGGAGGATCACGGCGGACAGCAGCGCGACCACGAACAGGACCAGCGCCAGGGTGGGGGAGCGGGGGTCCGCCTCGACGTCCGGCTGGCGTCGTCCGGCCGTGAAGACCCGGCGAGCCCCGGAGGCCCGCTGCAGGCTCAGATATCCGCGTCGGGCGCCGAGCAGGGCGATCAGGCCCATGCCGAGCCACAGCAGCGACTGGGGCCACAGCGGAAGCAGCCTGCCGGGCGGGTCGAGCAGATCGGGGACCTCGGCCAGGGGGATGCGCAGCGCGCACAGCGCAAGGCTGATCAGCAGGACCCATGTCGAGGCTCGGAGCATGGCCGCCCGGGCGGGCGGCATGGAGCGGGGCCGCTGCCTCTCGCCGCGCCGTCGGGTTGCCTGCATGCGGGACAGTCAATCAACTCGGAGGCCCCGATGGGCGCAGGGCGGGGCCGAGGGCGAGTCCGCTAAGGTGGGTTCAGGAGAGGCACGTCGCTGTGCCCTGCGCCGGAGATGCACCCGGCGGAGCAGGGCCCGCGCGCCTCGACGGCAACGATCGGGCGCGCATCCGCGCGGCCGGACCAAGAACTTCGACGAAGAAGGGCTCTCAACCGTGGACCTGTTCGAATACCAGGCACGCGACATCTTCGAGAAGCACGGCGTGCCCGTGCTCCAGGGCATCGTCGCGACCACTCCGGAAGAAGCAAAGGCAGCTGCTGAGAAGATCGGCGGCGTGACCGTCGTCAAGGCGCAGGTCAAGGTCGGCGGCCGCGGCAAGGCCGGCGGCGTCAAGGTGGCCAAGACCGCCGATGAGGCCTACGAGTACGCGCAGCAGATCCTGGGCATGGACATCAAGGGCCACACCGTCCACCGCGTGATGATCGCCCAGGGCGCAGACATCGCCGAGGAGTACTACTTCTCGGTGCTGCTGGACCGCGCCAACCGCTCCTACCTGGCCATGTGCTCCGTCGAGGGCGGCATGGAGATCGAGCAGCTGGCGGTCGAGCGCCCCGAGGCCCTGGCCCGCGTGGAGGTCGACCCCGCAGCCGGGTTGACCGAGGAGAAGGCCCGCGAGATCGTCGCCCAGGCCAAGTTCGACGAGGAGACCGGCGCCAAGATCGTGCCCGTGCTCGTGAAGCTCGGCGAGGTCTACAAGAACGAGGATGCGACGCTGGTCGAGGTCAACCCGCTGGTCAAGACCGGCGAGGGCGACATCGTGGCCCTGGACGGCAAGGTCTCGCTCGACGACAACGCCGACTTCCGCCACGAGGACCACGCCTCCCTGGTCGACAAGAACACCGAGGACCCGCTCGAGGCCAAGGCCAAGGAGAAGGGCCTCAACTACGTCAAGCTCGATGGCGAGATCGGCATCATCGGCAACGGCGCCGGGCTGGTCATGTCCACGCTCGACGTCGTGGCCTACGCCGGCGAGAAGCACGGCGACGTCAAGCCCGCGAACTTCCTGGACATCGGCGGCGGCGCCTCGGCCGAGGTCATGGCCAACGGCCTGGACGTCATCCTGAACGACCCGCAGGTCAAGTCCGTGTTCGTCAACGTCTTCGGCGGCATCACCGCATGCGACGCCGTGGCCAACGGCATCGTGAAGGCCCTGGAGATCCTGGGCGACACCGCGACCAAGCCGCTGGTCGTCCGCCTCGACGGCAACAACGTCGAGGAGGGCCGCCGCATCCTGGAGGAGGCGAACCACCCGCTGGTCACCTCCGTGGACACCATGGACGGCGGCGCCGACAAGGCCGCAGAGCTCGCCGCAGCCGCCAACTGAAACCGCCGGAAACCGAAAGCAGAGGAATCAGAATGTCCATCTTTCTGAACAAGGACTCGAAGGTCATCGTTCAGGGCATCACCGGCGGCGAGGGATCCAAGCACACCGCCCGGATGCTCGCAGCAGGCACCCAGGTCCTGGGCGGCGTGAACGCCCGCAAGGCCGGCACGACCGTCTCGCACAAGGACGCTCAGGGCGCCGACGTCGAGCTGCCCGTCTTCGGCGGCGTGGCCGAGGCCATGAAGGAGACCGGCGCGAACGCGTCGATCGTCTTCGTGCCCCCGAAGTTCTGCAAGGACGCCGTGATCGAGGCCATCGACGCCGAGATCCCGCTGGTCGTCGTGATCACCGAGGGCATCCCCGTGCAGGACGCGGCGGAGTTCTGGGCCCACGCCAAGGCGAACGCGGGTGAGGACGGCCGTCCCAAGACCCGCATCATCGGCCCGAACTGCCCCGGCATCATCTCCCCGGAGGAGTCGCTGCTGGGCATCACCCCGGCGAACATCACCGGCAAGGGCAAGCTGGGCCTGGTCTCAAAGTCCGGAACCCTGACCTACCAGATGATGTTCGAGCTGCGCGATCTCGGCTTCACCACCGCGATCGGCATCGGCGGCGACCCCGTCATCGGCACCACCCACATCGACGCTCTGGAGGCCTTCGAGGCCGATCCGGAGACCGAGGGCATCGTGATGATCGGTGAGATCGGCGGCGACGCCGAAGAGCGCGCGGCCGAGTACATCAAGGCCAACGTGACCAAGCCGGTCGTCGGCTACGTCGCGGGCTTCACCGCCCCGGAGGGCAAGACCATGGGCCACGCCGGCGCCATCGTTTCCGGCTCCTCCGGAACGGCCCAGGCCAAGAAGGAGGCCCTCGAGGCCGCCGGTGTGAAGGTCGGCAAGACCCCCACCGAGACCGCCGACCTGATGCGCGAGCTCATGGCCGGCAAGTGATCGATCCGCGCTGAGAGCGCCTGCCCTCAGCGGAATCATCGAGCACCGGGGCCCCCTCCTTCAGGAGGGGCCCCGGTGCTCTCGCGCATCCGGGGCATCCCCCGGCAACAAGGCACGGGGTGGTGCGCGTCACGGCCTAGGTTGGGGCACCTCTCCGTCCGCCTGCAGGGACCCGCATGCCCGTGCCGCCCTGCCCTATCGAGAGGCACCCAGATGCCCCACGCCGACACCCTCCCGGCCACAGCCACGATCGACGCCGACAAGGTCGATCCGTACCTGGTGACCGGCCGCGAGACCGCGGAGCCCCCGGAGCGCATGGGCGGGCGCTTCCGCTTCCTGGGCCCCGGCATGATCACCTCCGCGGCCGTCGTGGGCTCGGGCGAGCTGCTCACGGCCACGACCCTGGACGCGCAGGTCGGCTTCATGCTGCTGTGGCTCGTGCTGATCTCGACCTTCCTCAAGGTGTGGGTGCAGATCGAGCAGGGCCGCTGGTCGATCTCCACGGGCCGGGTGGCCGTCTCGGGCTACGACGACGTCCCTCCCCGGCTCGGTCGGCGCGGCTGGATGTCGTGGCTGGTCCTGCTGGTCACCGCCTTCGCCGTGGTGATCGTGTTCCTGCTGCAGGGCACGCAGTTCTCCTGGAGCCTGGGCGACCTCGGCGACGGCATGCGCTTCCAGATCGCCCTGGGGGCCATGGGTACGGCCGTGCTGCACCCGCAGGGCATCGTCCCCAAGGGCAGGAGGTCATGACCACGATCTCGTCCATCTTCGACTCGGCGATCGGCACGTGGGGCGCGGTGGTCTTCCTGGCCGGGGCCGGTGTTGCCTGTTCAAGACGATCATCGCCAACGTCCCCAGCCTGGGCCGTCAGGTCGGCAGCACGCTGGCCGTCTTCGGCGCCTTCGACTGGCATGACCAGCACCAGCGCGAGCGCTGGATGCGGGTGATCATGGTGGTCCTGCCGATCGTGTGAGGCCTGCTGGGCACCCTGGTGTCCTCGCCGGCATCCTCAACGCCGTGTTCCTCATGGGCGTGGCCGTGGCGACCGTCTACCTGTCCCGGACGCAGACGGATCCGGCGGTGCGCGACGGCGCCGCCTTCAAGGTCATGCTGATCATCTCCGCCGCGGCGATCTTCCTGGTGGGCGTGATCGGCCTGATCAACCTGTTCTGAAGCCCGCTGAAGCTGTTCCCGAAGTTCCACGACGACGCACACGGAGTGCCAGCGCCATGCAGTGGGGTGGCATCTGCGGATCGGCGAGAAGGCGCAGCAGGCCATGGACGAGCTCGGGCTGCGGGTGGGCGATCCGGTGACCGTGCATCCGGCCACCCTGGTGGGGGACCACGACGTCCCCGCCGAGCTGTCCGAGCCGTTCGGTGTGGCGCTGCACGCGATGTCCCAGGCCGAGGACATCAACGGGCGCAGCGTGCTCGTCAATGGGTGCGGGCCGATCGGCGCGTTCGCGGTGGCCGCAGCTCTGCGGGCGGGGCCGCGGCCGCCCTGGCCGATGCGCTGCGGCTGATGGCCGAGGGCGTGGACGTCTCCCCGCTGATGACGCACGAGGTGATGCTCGCCGATGCCCTGCACGGCTTCGAGCTGGCCGCGGACCGGAGCGCCGGGTCCTCGAAGGTCATGATCGATCTGCGTGAGACGGCCTGAGCACAGGTCCCGGCATGGGCTCGTGACCTGCGGCATCGCGTCTTCACCTGCGTGACGACGCGGTGTCACCTCGGCGTGGGCGCGCAGACGGGCGGGGTTCGGATGATGGGGCCATGACTTCCATCTCCCGCCGCGGTCTGCTCACCGCCACTGCCGGCATCTCCGTCCTCGCCGCCCCCGCCACGGCCTCTCCGGCGGTCGCCGCGCCCAGCCAGCGCCCCTCGGCTGCGGGTATCGTCCGCCGCCGCCTCCACCTGCCCTCGGGCATCATGACAGGGGAGGCCTCGAAGGACTCCGTCGTCGTGTGGTCGCGCTCCTCCGGCGACGGCCGCATGATCGTCAAGGTCACCGCGGTGGACGATGCCTTCAACCCGGCCCGCGGGCGCGGGCGCTTCGAGAAGACCGTCGAGTCCGGATGGGTCACCGCCGAGACCGACCACACCGCCAAGATCGGCGTGACCGGGCTGCCCTCCGGCTCGCAGTTCCTCTACGCCGTGCAGTTCGAGGATGAGTCCGGTGTCCGCTCGCCCGCGGAGTTCGGGACCTTCCGCACCGCTCCCGAGGGGCTGCGCCCGGGCCGCGGCCAGCGCGTCCGCCGGCCCTCGGGCACCCGTCAGTCCTTCGTGTGGACCGCCGACACCGCGGGGCAGGGCTTCGGCATCAACCCGGATCTGGGCGGCATGCGCACCTACCGGGCCATGGCGGCCACGAACCCGGACTTCTTCATCCACGCCGGCGACACGATCTACGCGGACGGCCCCATCGAGGCCGAGCACCAGGAGCCCGACGGCCAGGTCTGGCGCAACGTGGTGACCGAGGGCGTGGCGAAGGTGGCCGAGACCCAGGAGGAGTTCCGGGCCCGCCATCGCTACAACATGATGGATCACAACATCCGGGACTTCTACGCGCACACCGCCCTGCTCTCGCAGTGGGACGACCACGAGACCACCAACAACTGGTACCCCGGCGAGACCCTGGAGGACGAGCGCTACACGGTCCTCGATGTCGACACCCTGGCCCAGCGGGGCCGTCGCGCGTGGCAGGAGTACCAGCCCATCGGCGACGCCCGCGCGCTCAAGCCCGGGACATCCGGCTTCGAGGATGCGCGGATCTACCGCAAGATCGAGCGCGGCTCCCAGCTGGACGTCTTCTGCCTGGACATGCGCACGTTCAAGGGCGAGAACACCGCCGGCAAGGAGGCTCACGAGACGGACATCCTGGGCGAGGAGCAGACCCAGTGGCTGATCGACGGCCTGCGGGACTCCACTGCCACCTGGAAGTGCCTCTCGGCCGATCTCCCGCTGGGGCTGGTGGTCCCGGATGGCAAGGCCCAGGAGTCGATCTCCAACACCGATCCGGGCAAGCCGCTGGGACGTGAGCTGCAGCTGGCCCGAGTGCTGAAGTCGATCAAGGACAACGGCGTGAAGAACGTCTTCGTCATCACCGGCGACGTCCACTACTGCGCCGCGCACCACTACACGCCGGAGAACGCGGCCTTCCAGGACTTCCACGAGTTCTGGGAGTTCGTGGCCGGCCCCATCAACGCGGGCTCCTTCGGGCCGAACAAGCTGGACCGGACCTTCGGCCCGCAGGAGGTCTTCTCCAAGGCAGGCCCGGCCATGGGCTCGCCCCGGGACGCGGCGTTCCAGTTCTTCGGCCACGTGGACCTGGACGAGCAGGACCTCATGACGGTCTCGCTGCGCGACGGCAACGGGGAGATCGTGTGGGAGAAGCAGTTCGAGCCGCAGTCCTGAGCCGACCCGGATGAGCAGCGCCCGGACCCTTCAGGGTCCGGGCGCAGTGCGTGGCATGACAGGCCGATGGCCGTGAGGTGACGGATGCAAGGCACCCGGCGCGGGGAGAGATGCGCCTCCAGAAGGAGAATGCTCGCGGCCATCGGCAGACAGTCATGTCTCAATGAAGGGAGTCGTGGGCTGAGCGACTGCTGCCACTGCTGCTGCCGGCGACGAAGCACCCCCCAGTGCGGCCGTGCCGACGTCTGCGACAGTGGTCCTTCATTGCTGTGTGGCGCAAAGGCCACGAGCCGGATCATATCCCAGCCTTGGGGACTGCGGTGCGTCCCTGCGGGAAATACGTGCCTTGAGTGATGCAGTTCACAGCGTCGGAACAGGCTCCGGACATGGGCGGACGTGCACCCGGGCCGCTCAGCCGACCGTCGTGTTGAACAGCAGGCCCAGCAGGTAGGTCGCGATCGCCGCTCCGTAGCCGATCGAGAGCTGGCGCAGGCCCCTCTTCAGCGGGGACGCCCCGGACAGCAGGCCCACGGCGCCGCCGGTGACCAGCAGGGCGATGCCCACCAGGACCATGGCCAGCACCAGTGCGGGCATGCCGGCCATCCCCAGGATGAACGGGATGATCGGGATGATCGCCCCGGAGGCGAAGAAGCAGAAGCTCGAGGCGGAGGCGCCCAGATCGGTCCCCAGGGCCACGTTGTCCTCGCCGCTGTCCGCCTGGTCGTCCTCGTCCTGGTAGGACAGCGACGGGTCGCAGTCGCAGTCGAGATAGCCCAGGCGCTCGGCCGCGCGATGGGCGGCGGCCTCGGCCGACATCCCGCGGGCTCGGTAGACCAGCTCGAGCTCATTGGCCTGCAGATCGAGCTGGGGCGCCACGTCGAGGGTGACCTGGGTGGGCAGCGAGGCATCGAGCATCTCGCGCTGCGAGCGCACGGAGACGAATTCGCCTGCGCCCATGGACAGGGCACCGGCCAGCAGGCCCGCGATGCCCGTGAAGAGCACCTGGGATCCCGCCATGCCCGTGGCGCCGACGCCCATCACGAGCGCCAGGTTGGACACGAGGCCGTCGTTGGCGCCGAAGACCGCGGCGCGGAAGTTGCCGGACAGCCGCTGACGGCCGTCGTTGGCCAGGGCACGCACGATCTCCTCGTGCAGGGCCTCGTCGGCGGCCATGGAGGCGGGGACATCGACATCGTCGGCGTACGGCGAGCGCGACTCGGCGCGCTGCAGCAGCGCGAGCACGAAAACGGTGCCGAAGTGCTCGGCCAGCAGCATCAGGGTGCGGGAGCCGAGCGACGGGCGCGTGGGGCCCAGCCCGTACGGGGCGAGCTGGCTCTGCCAGTGCCGGCTGTGCCTGCCCTCGGCCTCGGCCACCTCGAGCAGGATCCGGCGGTGGCGTCCCTCGGAACGCTCGCCCAGCCTGCGGTAGATCTCCGCCTCGGCCTGCTCCTCGGCCAGGTAGCGCCGCCAGCGGCGGACCTGGGAGCGGGTGGCTGCCCCGGGATCGCCCGGGTTCAGCGAGGCGGGGGAGTCGGAAGAGGGCGCGTGTGAGCCGTTCATGGAGGAGTCCTGTCCTGTCGAGGCTCGGGCGGTCTGGGACCAGCCTGGCCGATGGGCTGAAGGTCTCGCTCATCCGCATGCGGACGGCTCGCCGGGACTCCTCCGTGAATCCGGTATGTCGACGAGCCTCCGGGGGCCGAGGCCGCCCTGGAACTACTCCCCTTCGATCGAGCCAGTCTACCTGCCCCGCGGATCGCCGGTCCGCCTCAGGGTGTGGAATCGCTCACGGCGCGACGGCCTGGGAGGACTTCAGGATGTGGGGCGATGGAACGAGACCACCGGGGCCACTGGACCCGAGGCCTGGGGGTCCTCCTCCGCTGAGCCGGTCTGCGCATCTCCCACGCCCCAGCAGAAGCGGTAGGGATTGCCGCACAGCCGCCCGATGCGCATGCCCTCGACCATCAGCTCGGCGGCCTCCTCAGCCGGCATGGGGCCGCAGCTCCAGGCGACCCCGCCATGGGCGGGCTGGCGCCAGCGGGGCTCGACGAAGTAGTCCTCGGCCCTCGGCCACAGGGCGCTCGGGCTGTTGACCCCGGAGAGACTGACGACGGTCCCGTCGGGCCCGGTGCGGGCCCAGGCAGACGGGGACGGGGGAGCGTCCTCCTCCGGAGGCTCGGAGTAGCGCAGGACCAGGATGTCCTTCCAGGCGAGCTCCTCGAGCTCGTCCAGCAGGCGGTCCCGCAGCTCGTCCCAGACCTCATGGGGCCACTCGCCCGTGGATGCCGGCGCTGCGATCAGTCCGATCCCGGGGTCGTCGAGCTCCTGGATCTCCCGGGCCACCGGCATGTCCCTCTGCCTCGGCTCGCCGGGCTGGCCTCCGTCCAGGCCCATCCCGTGCAGCGCGATCGCCCAGTCGCCGCCGCCCAGACGGCGGGCGACGACGGAGGCGGCCGGCGGCCAGCGCAGCTGATGGGACTGCGGGACATCGGCGACGAGCCGGGTCTCCATGAGCAGCTCCTGGTACCGCGACTGGCGCAGGACCGGGCGCTGGCCCGAGTGCACATGCTGGCGCAGCGCGCCGACCAGCATGAGGCTTTTGGCCAGGATGGCCCCGGAGGGGTCATACCAGCCGGTCAGGTCCTCGAGGATGTCGATGTCCTCGGGGCTCAGCAGGGCTGTCGCCTGGGGATCGGGCTCCAGGCCCTCGGCCACGGCGGCCACGACCTCGACGCCCAGGCGCAGCTGACGGTCGTCGTAGTGGGCCCGGCCGCGGGCGACCGGCTCGCCGAGCACATCCCGGCGCAGCCACCCGGCCCAGGAGCTCGGTGCCCTGTCCGGGAACAGGGTGTGCAGACGGCGGCGGATGTCGGCGGGTGCGAGCCCGGAGGCGACGAGCGAGTCGGCGACCAGGGCCGGGACGCCCTCGGACTCGGGCCGGTCCGCTGGGATGTGGGACACGGCGATCACTTCCTCGGCAGGCAGAAGGCGGTTGCGCGGCGGTGCGCGGGTGGTGTCGGCAGCTGAGCGTGCGTTCCACGGGGCGGCGGATGGCTCCGAGCGCGACCGAGAGCGGCTCATGGGCGGGCGGAGACGCCTGTTCGGACGCTTGTCGCATCCGGTCGGCCCGCGGGCGCCCTGACGATCTCGCGCGGCCTCCACGCTAGACGAATCCGGGCGCAGTCTCACGGGACCACAGGCCCCGGACGGCATTATGACGCCGCGGGCGCGGGCGCGGGGCCGGTGGGTGGGAACGGCATCAGTCCCGCAGCAGCTCGAGGACGTCGTCGGCGCTGAGCTGGGAGGCGAATGTCCCGTCGTCGTCCATCACGGAGTCGAACAGCGCGGCCTTGCGGCTCTTGAGCTCCATGACCTTCTGCTCGATCGTGCCCTGGGCGATCAGTCGGTAGACGAGCACCTTCCGGGTCTGCCCGATCCTGTGGGCTCGGTCGATCGCCTGGTTCTCCGCCATGGGGTTCCACCAGGGGTCCAGCAGGAAGCAGTAGTCGGCCTCGACCAGATTCAGGCCCGTGCCTCCGGCCTTGAGGGAGACCAGGAAGACGCGGGTGCGTCCCGAGCGGAAGTCCTCGATCGCCGTGGCGCGGTCGCGGGTCGAGCCGTCCAGGTAGGAATAGGGGATGCCGAGCCGGTCCAGGCGCGCGGCCGCGAGCTTGAGGAATCCGGTGAACTGCGAGAACACGAGCGGACGGTGCCCCTCTGCGATGATCTCCGGCAGGTGCTCGAAGAGCACCTCGAGCTTGGAGGAGGGGACCTCCATCTCGGGATCCACCAGCGACGGGTCCAGGGCCATGAGGCGCAGCTTGGTCAGCGACTGGAAGATCGTGAACCGGTTGCCGTTGAGATCCTGCAGCAGCCCCAGGACTTTGGATCGCTCGCGCTGCAGGTGCAGGTCGTAGAGCCGGCGGTGCTCCTCGGACAGCTCGATCTCGAGGGTCTGCTCGATCTTGGGCGGCAGCTGAAGATCCACGGACTCCTTGGTGCGGCGCAGCATGAACGGGGCCAGGCGCCGGCGCATCCGCGACAGCGCGGTGCGATCGCCCGAGGCCTCGATCGGGCGCTGATAGGCCTCCGCGAAGCGCCGTCGGGACGGGAACAGCCCCGGGGCGGTCAGTGCGAGCAGCGCCCACAGGTCGGTCAGCCCGTTCTCCAGCGGGGTGCCGGTCACGGCGATCGTCGTGTCGGTGCGCAGGGCCCGCGCGGCGCGGTGGGCGCGGGTGCGCGGATTCTTCACGAACTGGGCCTCATCCAGCACCACGGCAGAGAAGTCGATCGCGCTCCACAGCTGCTCGTCCAGGCGCAGCAGCGCGTAGGAGATCACCACGACGTCGTGCGCGCCGGCCAGCTGCTGCGGCTCCTCGCCGGTGGCCGCGGCCGTCCCGGGCATGGAGCGCACGGACAGCTCCGGGGCGAAGCGGCGGATCTCCGAGACCCAGTTCGGCGCCACGGAGGTGGGGGCGACCACCAGGAAGGGCCCGCCTGCGGGGGCCTCGGCGAGGCCTTCGGCAGCGCGGTCGTGGGCGCGCTGGAACATGGCGATGGTCTGCACCGTCTTTCCCAGGCCCATGTCATCGGCGAGCACGCCGCCCAGGCCGAGATCGTGCAGCGCTGCCAGCCAGCGGAAGCCGTCGACCTGATACGGGCGCAGCTGCGCGTGCAGAGCCTGCGGCACCTCCGGCGGATCCTCCTCCTCGAGCCCCGCGCTCAGGCGGGTCACGGCCTCGCGCCACCGGCTGACCGGCTCGGAGCGATCGGCCAGCTCCTCGAACTCCTCCCACAGCCCCAGCTGATGCCGAGAGATCATGGGAGCGTCCGAGGGCGTGTCCTGCAGCGAGCGGGCCTCCTTGAGCAGCTCCCTCAGCTTCTCGAAGCGCGGGGCGTCGAGGCCGAACCAGGTGCCGTCGGGAAGCATCATCACGTCCTGGCCCTGGGCCAGGGCCTTGAAGATGTCGGCGAAGGCCACGTGGAAGTCGCCCACGCGGATCGACACGCCCAGATCGAACCAGTCGCGGCGCTGGCTCGAGGCAGTGCTCACCGTGATCTCCGGCGGATCCTGCGACGGGCGGTAGGCCGGCTCCGTGCCGCGGATCTCGATGCGCAGGTCGTGGATACGCTCGAGCTCGGGCAGCCAGTCGCGCAGCAGCACCACGGCGTCGTAGCCCACGTAGGCGCTGCGGCGGAACTCGAGGTCGGGGATGCGCCGGTGGACGGCGGTGGTCATGGACGACTCCCAGGTGGAGTCGCGGCGCACCGGCTCGGTGCCCAGGGGATCCGCGGGGCGGAAGGGCAGCCGCAGGCGCTCAGCTCCCAGCTGGTACTCCCACTCCCACTCCAGGCGCACCGTGAGGTCATCGTGGGTCACCGTGAGGACCATCTCCGGGGCGGCGACATCCGGCAGCTCGATGGAGCCGTCGTCGCTGGTCATGGCGATGCGCTGCTGCAGGCGGGGGAACCACCGCTCGACGAACTCCTGGACCTCGTCGTCCGGGACCGTCATCTCCTGCGCGGTCTCCAGGAAGCGGCGCTGATCCCGGGTCAGGCGCGTGCTCAGGGGCACCAGGCGCAGCGACATGGCGTTGAGATCGGACTCCGGGTCCAGGTGCTCCGGCGCGGAGCCGGAGAAGGCCGGAGGGGCGTCGTCCTCGGCCACGGGGAAGAACAGGCCGTGCCCCGGATCGCCCACGACCCCGGCCGAGGTCAGCGGGATCACCCGGCGCAGGCCCTCCTCTTCGACCACGACCTCCGGGTGCAGGACCAGGCCGTGGTCCTCGTCGCGGCTCAGATCGACCTGGAAGCGCCCGGCCGGATCCAGCACGACGGGCCGGCCGTGGCCGGCGCCGACCAGGGAGACGTCCAGCTGCTCGGCGCGCTCGAGCAGCGACCACAGCATGGGCGACTCGTAGTGCTCCACCCTGATCCAGTGCCGGTCATGGGCGACCTGGCGCGATCGCACGTTCGCGAGCACGCGCAGCTCGTCGAACCAGTCCGCCTGCTCGGGGCTGACGACCCCCGTGCGACCGGCGTCCACCACGCGCTCCCAGTCCAGCCCGCCGCGGATCCAGGTCCCGCGCGCCCCGCGTCGAACCGGGCGCATTCCCAGGGTGTAGGGAGCCCCGGCGGCGGGCGCCGCCTGACGGACCCTGCGCAGCAGCGGCAGCTGCAGGTCGAACTCCAGCCCGACCTGGGCCGATGGGCCGTCGTCGAAGGAGGCCTCGAGCGCGCCGTCCTCCTCGTCGTCGAGCATCCGCTCGAGCGCGCGCTTCCATCCAGAGGCTCCGGAGTCGGGTGAGGCGGTCATCCGACCGATTCTACGCGGCGCCCGGCACCTACAATGGGAGGTGCTGTCCGAACGCACCCGTTCGGGCACAGGACATGACACCAGAGGGGCGGCTTGCGGATCGCGGCCGACCGGCATCCGGCATCAGGACGGCGGCTCGGGGAGCCGCGGACGGAGGAGAAGTTGGCTCATACGCGAGGACTCAGCCTCGGAGACCATCGGATCGCCCGCAGCGCCGCGGAGATCGAGTACCTGCGCTGGAACGACGCCGTGTGCGCGGCGCTGTTCGGAACCGACAAGGCGGGCGAGCTGGTCCCGCTGGATCTCGACGACGCCGTGCTCGCCAGGATCGGCGCCGAGCACGAGATGGACGGGCCCTCGGTCCTGCGCGCGATCGCCGACTCGGTGACGCCGCTGCTGGTCCTCGACGGATCGCGCACCCCGGTCCTCGAGGCGTTCACGCGGATGAACACGCTGTGGTACCGCGACTCGCGCCGCGCCCTGGACTCCCTGGAGGAGCTGGCCCCGCCGCCCGTCGTCGCGCTGCTGTGCCTTTTCGCCGTGGCCGGGCGCCACACCTCCCGTCTCGCCTCGCGCACCGGCGCCAAGGCGGCCACGGCCTTCTACCTGCCCCTGTCGATCCTGCTCGGAGCCGGCCAGGACAACGCCAAGGCCCTGGAGGCCTCGTTCAAGAAGGACGCCGAGGGCTACTGGGACGCCGTGCGCTACTGGCTCGAGCTGCGCGACGGCGAGGTCGGCCTGCCCGTGGGCGATGCCCTGAACCAGCGGCCCGTGGGCCTGGCGCTGTCCCAGTCGCTGCTCGGGGAGTCCGAGCGGCGCCAGCTGCACCAGATGTTCGAGGACATGGGGCTGACCATGGCCCAGGGGCTCTCGGCGGGGGAGCTCGGCATCTACCTGGACTTCTGGCTCGACGTGGCCGACACCGAGGTCTCGCCGGAGATGAAGAAGCTGTGGTCCACCTCCTCCACCCGCGACCCGGGTCTGGAGATCGCCCGCTCCGAGCTCATCCGCTGGGAGCGCTCGCGCGAGTCCGCCGGAGGCCCGGTGCCGGTGCGCCGCTCGGCGACCTCCCGGCCCGGTGAGCATTCGGCATCGCTGACCCTGGTCGACTCGGTCGACTACGTCGGCAATCCGCAGTTCGAGTTCGGCTTCGTGGTGCCCAAGCGCTACATGGCCGATCGCGATGTCGAGCTGGAGACCACCGCAGGGCCGCGCTCCGTCTTCCTGTCCTACATCGGCGATGCCTACCTGGGGATCTCCGCATACTCCGCGCGCATCGACCCGCAGTCGCTGCTGCTCGGCGAGCTGCGCCTGTCCGCCGGCGCCCACAGCTTCCGGCGCTCGCCGCGCCCTGTCGTCGTGTTCGCCAAGGACGGCTTCTCGGAAACCTACATCTCCGTGGACCACATCCCGGCCGCCTGGCCGTGCCGCGTCCTGGTCCGCGACGACGAGGACCTGATCGCCGGCATGCGCGCGATCCTCGAGGACTCCGCCTCCCCGGACTTCGCCTTCCGTCCCGCGGGCACCGCTGGCCTGCCGGAGGGCTGGGCCCTGTTCGACGGCGTCCAGGTCCTGCGCGCCGGCAACCCCGAGCTGACCGCCGATGACAACTTCTCCGGGATGGTGCCGCGGCTGGTCCCGTCGATCCGTCTCTCCGGCGGGCTGCGCATCCCCGGCGACGTCATCCGCTGGTCCACGCAGCGCCCGCCGCAGATCACGGTGGTCTCCGACTCGGATGATCCCCTGACCCTGGAGGTGGAGTGGCGCCACGCGGAGACCTTCCGCCTGGAGCGGCACAAGCTGGCCGAGAACCGCACCCCTCCGTTCCAGATCTCCGTGGAGTCCACTCCCATGGTCGGCCCGGATGGCCGGCTGCGGCCCAACGACTACATCCTGGTCCTCAAGGCCGGACGCACCGTGAAGCAGCGGATCGCCTACCAGGTCCGCGACACCAGCTTCTACATCACGCAGCGCTCGCTGGGATATGAGGGCGAGATGCTCCACGAGCCCACGGATGCGCTGTGGCCCGTCACGGCGGCGACCGCCGAGGAGCTGCCGGAGGAGTACGTCCAGGGCGCCTTCGACAACCTGGAGGCCCATCCGGTCGAGACCGATCTCGAACTGCCGCTCGTGCCGGGCTGGCACTCCGAGGAGGGCCAGCTGCTGGTGCCCCGGGAGAACGTGCTTCCGGAGCACGACGGCCCCTCCTGCCTGCGGACGGGGCGGCACCGCATCGTGATCCCGCCCATGGACCCCAAGTCCAAGGCGACCTGGATCTTCGGGCGCTGCCGCGACTGCGGCATGGAGAAGCGCTACCCGGGACGGCTGACCAAGGCCTCGGCGGTCTCGGAGGTCGGCTCGGCGGACGCCCTGCAGTTCATCGGCCCGGAGGTCGGGGAGCACCCGTCGTCGTGGGGCCCCTTCCGGGACGCGCTCACGTTCCTGGGCGGCGGCAAGCGCTCGTCGCTGTCCATCGTGGCCCGACAGCTCGAGGACACCGAGCGCTTCGAGGAGTGGTTCGTGGGCAACCTCCACGCGCTCGGATTCCTGGAGACGATCCGCGACGCCAACTGGACGGTGCGCCGCTGGCAGGTCTGCTCGCCGGCGCTGGCCCAGCTCGTGGACGGCTCGGTGCTTCTCACGGGCGGGTGGACGCCGCAGAAGGAGGCCCAGGTCGTGGCCGCGGCCGAGAAGGCGGGCGGCTCGGTGGTGACGCTGTCGCCCGAGGACCACTCCATGTCGCTGATCATGGATGCCGAGCTCGAATCGGTGGCGGAGCATCTGCCCGAGGGCCTGTGCGACGTCGTCTACGAGGCCGGTCCGGTCATGCTCGACACCCTCCCTCCGCTGTCGGAGGTCGAGCAGGGACTGCCGCGCGCGGAGATGCAGTACAACGGCGTGGCCGAGCGCTTCGACCCGGCCGATGCCACCTGGCACGCCACGACCGACCGCGAGCAGGTCGGGCTCTTCCGCATCAACCACCACCACCGCACGCGCTACCGGTTCCGCACCGAGGCAGACGTCGAGTCGGGCCACAGCCGACTCGTGAACTCCGGGCTGGGCAAGCATCTGGCAGCCCGCCAGGCCGGAGCCCCGCTGGCGGCGTGGGACGAGTCCCTGCAGCTGCTGTCGGTGCCGATCGGCGCGGAGCTGCCCGGGCTCTACGCCCGTGCCGCTGTGCTGTGCTCGGGGCTGATCCCCACCCGCGTGGACGACGACTTCTCGCTGAACTACGGCGACATCACCCGCGAGTTCGCCGAGGTGCTGGTCGCCAAGCTGATGGGCTGAAGAACCCGATCCGCCACGGCGGCGGGGCCCTGATCAGCCGGCGCGCACGATCCGGCGCACCGAGCGGTGGCGCTGGGAGGTGATGCGGGCGCGCTCGTAGTGGGCGAGCAGCTGGTCTCCGATGGCCGCCCAGGTGCGGGACTCGACGGTCGCACGTGCGGCGCGGGCGAAGGCCGCCCGCTTGGCGTCATCGCCCACGAGGTCGCGGACGTGGTGCTCCAGCTGGCCCAGGTCGCCCGGGCGGTACAGCCAGCCGTTGCGGGACTGATCCACCAGGTCCAGGGGGCCGCCGCGGCCCGTGGCCACCACCGGGACGCCCGAGGCCATGGCCTCCTGGATCGTCTGGCAGAAGGTCTCGAACTCTCCGGGGTGCACGAAGACGTCGAACGAGGCCATGGTCCGGGCCAGGTCCTCGCCGCCCTGGAAGCCGGCGAAGTGCGCGTTCGGCAGCCTCCGGCGCAGAGCCTCCTTCTCCGGGCCCGAGCCGACGATCACCAGCCGGGAGTCCGGCAGGGCGTCCAGGCGGGCCAGGTCCTCGACCTGCTTCTCCGCTGCGAGCCGGCCGACGTAGCCGATCAGCTTCCGGTCGCCGCCGATCTCCTGGCGCCAGGCCTCGTCTCGCTTGGCGGGATCGAAGCGCACGGCGTCCACGCCCCTGCGCCACATGTGCACGCGCTGCACCCCGTGCTCGTGCAGCTGGCGGATCGCGAACGTCGACGGCGCGAGCGTCACGGTCGCGAGGTTGTGCAGCGTCTGCACGTGGCCCCACAGCACGTCCTCGAGGAACGGGGCGCCGTAGCGGGCGGCGTAGCCGGGGATCTCGGTCTGGTAGACGGCCGCGCAGGGCACGCCGAGCTGGTGGGCGGCCTGGACGCCGCGCCAGCCGAGCACGAACGGGGAGGCCAGGTGGACCACGTCCGGGGCGAAGCGCTTGAGGATCCGGCGCACGGTCGCGGTCGGCCCCGCGGCCAGGCGGACATCGGGGTAGCCGGTCAGCGGCACGGCCGGCAGGCGGTGGACGACGAGCCCGTCCAGGGACGGATGTCCGGCGGCGTCGCCGTCGAGAGCCTCGACCGTGTGCGTCATCTGCAGCGGATCGGCGGCGGGGCAGATGACCATCGCATGATGGCCCTGGGACCGAAGATGCTCGATCACGCGGATGACGGAGTGGGTGACTCCGTTCATATGGGGCAGGAACTGTTCGGCGATGACAGCGATTCTCACGCTGTCCAGTGTGGCGCTGCACGGGGCACGCAGCGTCGCCGAGCAGTGGCCTGGCGGTGAAGCCGATGTGAACTCATGCCCGCCGTCTGTGCGGTCCGTCTCCCCGGGGACTGGCAGGCGAGCGTGAGACCATGTGCGGCGATGACCGATCGACCTGCTTCCCCGGCTTCCCCATCCGCTCCGGAGTCCTCCGTCGCCCCTGGCGGGGCCCCGGAGGAGATCCCGGCCGTCTCGGTGCCCTGGCACCGCGGCGTGCTGCCCGGGCTGGGCATCGCTGTGCCCGTGCTCGCGCTCACCATGATCGCGCTCGTGCTCTCGACCGTTCTGGGCGGCTTCGAGCATCTGCCCGCCGCGGTCGCGGGCGGGCTCGGTGCGCAGCTGTGGCTGCTTTCCCTCGGGGTCCCTGTCGACGTCCTGATCGCCCCGGCGGAGGGGCTGGGGGCCGAGGGAGGCGTGGTGAGCCTGGTGCCCCTGGGCCTCAGCGCGCTCACCGCCTGGCTGTCCTTCGCGGTCGGCGTGCGCATGGCACGGAGATCGGAAGAGCGTCGTGTAGGGAAAGAGTGTAGATCTCG
>ENA-OOKA01000073-OOKA01000073.1-human-skin-metagenome-genome-assembly--contig:-NODE-73-length-35261-cov-11.263620_pt1 | contig 35261 bp, 30 predicted proteins | sample MGYA00248825_ERZ500995 | MGnify/ENA primary metagenome ERZ500995 (study PRJEB25958, sample SAMN03398540) | human skin metagenome | study: EMG produced TPA metagenomics assembly of the Human Skin...
GTTCGCGACCACCGTGGCCGAGAGATCCGCGAGCTGACCGCGCAGCTGCAGGTCCACGAGCATGCCGCCGATCGACAGCAGCGCTACCGCGGACGACGACTGCGCGACCAGCTGGACGGCGTCGTCGAGCATGGTGGGCAGGCTCACGCCCAGACCGGTCATCACCAGGGCCACGGCGATCGCGATGATCAGCGGGTGCGTGAGCACGCTGCGCACGATGCCGCCGATCCGGCGCCCCAGGGGCGCGCCGCGGCCGGAGGCGGCCTCGAACAGGATCAGCGCCACGGGGATGATCACCACGTTGTCCACGAGCATGGACATGCCGATGGCCAGGCCCGCAGACTCCGGGATCAGCAGCAGGAGCAGGGGCGCTCCCACGAATCCGTTGTTGGTGCCGCTGACGGCCAGGGACATCGAGGCCGCCCGCTGGGGCGGCATGGAGCGCGAGCGCGACCACGCGTGCCTGTGTGCTTGTCCTCGCTCCCGCAGGCGAAGAGCGCGCGGAGGCACGCTGGCGCGCGGCGGGGAAGGGGCGTCAGCTCAGGCGGTGACCTGTCGCTTGGACGAGATGACGCCCGTGTTGAAGCCGGCCAGGTGCAGCCCGCCGTGGAAGCGGGCGTGCTCGATCTTCACGCAGCGGTCCATCACGGCGTTGAGCCCGGCGTCCTCGGCGATCCGCGCGGCTTCCTCGTTCCAGGAGCCCAGCTGCATCCACACCGTCTTGGCGCCGATGTCCACGGCCTCCTGGGCCACACCGGGCAGATCGGCGTCCTTGCGGAAGACCTCCACCAGGTCCGGGACCACGGGCAGATCGGCCAGCGAGGGGTAGACCTTCTGCCCCAGCACCTCGTCGAGCACCGGGTTCACGAAGTAGACGTCGTACGGCGACGATGACAGCAGGTAGGTCGCCACGAAGTACGACGCGCGCGAGGGCTTGTTCGACATCCCGACGATCGCGATGGACTTCGTGGAGCGCAGGATGTTCAGGCGCTCGGGGGCGCTGGGGCCCACCCAGGTGCGGTTCTGGCTGCTCATGCGGAGGCTCCTTCGCGGGTGATGCCCGTGGCGGTGGTGAGGGCCTGATCGAGGTCCCACAGGATGTCGTCGGCGTCCTCGAGACCCACGGAGATGCGGATGAGATCCGGGCCCACGCCTCCTGAGACGAGCTGCTCGGCGGTGAGCTGCTGATGCGTGGTGGAGGCCGGGTGCAGCACCAGGGTGCGGGCGTCGCCGATGTTGGCCAGATGGGAGGCCAGCTGCAGGCCTTCGATGAACCGGCCGCCCACCTCGCGGGCGTCGAGCTCGGCGGTGGCGGCCACGCCGAAGGCGAAGACCGAGCCGGGGCCCTGCGGCAGGTACTTCTGCGCGCGCTCGTGATGCGGGTGCCCGGGCAGCCCCGCGTAGTTCACGTAGGAGATGCGCGGGTCCGATTCCAGCCACTCGGAGACGGCCTGGGCGTTGGCCACGTGGGCGTCGATGCGCTGCGGCAGCGTCTCCACGCCCTGGAGCAGGTTCCAGGCCGACTGCGGGGACAGGGCGGGGCCGATGTCGCGCAGCTGCTCGGAGCGCAGCTTGGTCAGGAAGCCGTACTCCCCGAAGTTCCCCCACCAGCTCACGCCGTTGTAGGACGGCACCGGCTCCGTCATGGAAGGGAACTTCCCGTTGCCCCAGTCGAAGCGCCCGGACTCGACGACGACTCCGCCCAGCGTGGAGCCGTGCCCGCCCAGGAACTTGGTGGCCGAGTGGATCACGATGTCCGCACCGTGCTCGAACGGCCGGTTCAGGTACGGGGTGTTCAGCGTGGCGTCCACGACCAGCGGGATCCCGGCCTCGTGGGCCACGGCCGCCAGCCCCTCCAGATCGGCGATCTCGCCCGACGGGTTCGCGATCAGCTCGGTGTACACGGCCTTGGTCTGCGGCGTGAGGGCGGCCCGGAAGTCGGCCGGGTCGGTGCCCTGCACGAACGTGGTCTCCACGCCGAAGCGGCGCAGGGTGACGTCGAGCTGGGTGATCGTGCCGCCGTAGAGCTGGGACGAGGCCACGATGTGATCGCCCTGCCCGCACAGCGCGGCGAAGGTGATGAACTCGGCGGCCATGCCGGAGGCGGTGGCCACGGCGCCGATGCCGCCCTCCAGGGAGGCCACGCGCTCCTCGAAGGCCGCGACCGTGGGGTTGCCGATGCGCGAGTAGATGTTGCCGTACTTCTGCAGGGCGAACAGGTTGGCGGCGTCATCGGCGTCCTTGAACACGAACGAGCTGGTCTGGTAGATCGGCACGGAGCGGGCCCCGTGCTCGGCATCGGGAGTCCCGCCTGCGTGCAGCGCACGGGTGCGGAATCCGAACTGGTGCTCGGCCATGTGTCCTCCTCGTGGGGCGCGCCCCTGGTGTGGGTCCTGCTGCAGAGTCTGTGCCGCCGGGTGGGGCCCCGCAAGCAGGGCGACGCGGCGGCGATGGTGGGTGCGGGTCAGCCGCGCGCCGAGAAGATCTGCTCGATCGCCTCGAGCGACCCCTCGTTCTGCAGCGACGAGCGATCGCCCAGCGGCCGCCCCTCGTAGAGCTGGGCGAGCAGGCGCCGGGTGATCTTCCCGGAGCGGGTCTTGGGCAGATCGGGCACGGGGATCACCTCGCGCGGCTTGGCGATCGGGCCGATCTCCTGCGCCACATGGGCGCGCAGGGTCTCGCGGACCTCGGCCTCGGGCAGTGCACGGCCTTCCGAGGTGAGCACCACGCAGGCCAGAACGGCATGTCCGGTCAGCGCATCGGCCACCGGAGCGGTCCCGGCCTCGACGACCAGCGGATGCGTGACCAGCGCCGACTCGATCTCGATCGTGGACAGCCGGTGCCCCGAGATGTTGATGACGTCGTCGACCCTGCCGAGGATGTAGAGATCGCCCTCCTCGTCGAGCCGGGCGCCGTCGCCGGCCAGGAACCAGCCGCGCTCGCCGAAGTCCGCCCAGTACGAGCTCAGGTAGCGCTGCGGGTCTCCCCACACGGTCCGGGCCATGGACGGCCCGATCGCATCCACCACGACGAGGCCCTGCTCGCCCGCCGCGACCTCCTCGCCGGCCGCGTCCACCACGCGGGTCGAGACCCCGGGAACGGGGCGCACCGCGCAGCCCGGCTTGGCCGCGGTGTGCGGGGTGCCCTCGGGGAAGGTCCCGGAAGGGGCGAACTGCGGATCGTGGGGCCGGGGCGAGGCCACGCAGGAGCCGGTCTCGGACTGCCACCAGGTGTCCACGAACGGGACCTCGCCGCGGCCCACCTGCTCGCGCAGCCACCGCCAGGCCTCGGGGTTGATGGACTCGCCCACCGTGCCCAGCAGGCGGATCGAGGACAGGTTCCAGACCTTGGGCAGGCCCTTGGGGAACGCGCCCATGAGCGAGCGGATGAGCGTGGGGGCGGTGTAGTAGGTCGTCACGCCGTAGCGCTCGATGATCTCGAAGTGCCGGCCGAAGTCCGGGGTGCTCGGAGTGCCCTCGTAGATGACCTCGGTGACGCCGTTGACCAGCGGGCCGTAGATCTCGTAGGTGTGCGCGGTGACCCAGGCCAGATCGGCGGTGCACCAGTGGACCGCCGAATCCACCTTGGCGGGGTCGTTGACAGCGGAGAGCTCCTGCGGGCGCAGCACGCCGTGCTCGTCCGGGGCATCCGGCAGCAGGTCGAAGAGCAGCGCGTGCGTGTAGGCGGCCTGGACCAGGTAGCCGCCCATGGTGTGCACCAGACCCTTGGGTCGGCCCGTGGTGCCGGAGGTGTAGATGATGAACAGCGGCGTCTCGGCGTCGAAGGCCTGCGCCTCGTGGACGTCGGAGACCGACTCGAGCAGCTCGTGCCACCACAGGTCCCGGCCCTGGGTCCAGGGCAGCTCCATCTGGTCCTTGGAGCGCGCCCCGCGCTTGCCGGCCGGCAGGTTCGCGTTGCCGGGCCGGGAGGTCCGGCGCACCACGAGCACGTGCTCGATCGCGTTGGTGCCGGCACACGCTTCATCTGCCTGGGCCTTGACCGGCACCACCTTGCCGCGGCGGTTCTGCCCGTCGGTGGTCACCAGGACCTTGGCGCCGGTGTCCTCGACGCGGAAGCGCAGCGCCTCGGCGGAGAAGCCTCCGAAGACCAGTGAGTGCACCGCCCCGATCCGGGCGCAGGCCAGCGTGATGATCACGGTCTCCGGGATCACCGGCAGGTAGATCACCACGCGGTCGCCCTGGACCACGCCCAGCGACTCCAGCGCGTTCGCAGCCCGGGCCACGGCCTTCTGCAGGTCGGCGTAGGTCCAGGTCTGGCGGTCGCCGGGCTCGCCCTCGAAGTGCAGGGCCACGTGCGAGCCGCGCCCGGCCTCCACATGGCGGTCCACGCAGTTGACGGCGACGTTGAGCTTGCCGCCCTCGAACCAGGCGATCTCGGGCACCGAGTAGGTGGGGCTGCCGTCGTCGTCGGTGCCGATCCGCTGCGGCTTGTCGAAGCGGTGCGTCGTGTGCCACGGCTGCGCCCAGTCCAGGCGGGAGGCCTGCTCGGCCCAGAAGGCCACGCGCGCCTCATCGGAGATCCGCGCGGGATTCGGCGTGGGGGCCAGGGGATCGGAGTAGGACTGCGGTGCGCTCATACGGGTGCTCCTTGCGGGGTGCCCGCGGCTGCGGGCGGGTTCTCGGAACGGGTCGAGGACGGCTTCCAGGGTCTCAGGTCCGGCGCACCGCGCCCCAGCGGGCCTGGGCCCAGCGCTCGAACAGCCCGAGCAGGGCGTCGGTGAGCTTGCCCAGGATCGCCAGCAGGACGATGGCCAGCAGCAGGCGGTCGGTGCGCCCGTTGTTCTGGGAGTCGGTGAGCAGGAAGCCCAGGCCCATCGAGGAGCCGAGCAGCTCGGCGGCCACCAGGAACAGCCAGGCCTGGGCCAGGGCCAGGCGCAGGCCGGAGATCACAGAGGGCATGACCGCCGGCAGCTGGACGGTCAGCAGCAGGCGCAGGCCGGAGAAGCCGAAGGACCGGGCGGCCTCCACGAGATGGCGGTCGACCTCCCGCAGAGCGGCCGAGACCGTGGTGAACACGGGGAAGAACGCGCCGATGGCCACCAGGGTCACCTTGGAGTTCTCGCCGATCCCGATCCACAGCAGCAGCAGCGGCACCCACGCCAGCGACGGCACCGCGCGCAGCGCCCCGATCAGCGGCGAGCCCAGGGCGCTGGCCCAGGGGGAGAGCCCGATCAGGGCGCCCACGGCCAGCCCGAGCAGCGAGCCGATCACGAATCCGACGACCACGCGCTGGGTCGAGATCCCGATGTGGGTCCACAGCGCCCCGTCGGCCAGCAGCTCGCCACCGGCCTGCAGGACCGCCAGGGGACGCGGCAGCTGCACCGGGGAGAACGTGCCGTTCGTGGACAGCAGCTGCCACAGCGCGAGCAGTGCCACCGGCAGCAGCAGGCCCAGGCCGACCCGGGCCCAGGGGCTGCGCAGGATGGAGCCCCGCGGGGCGGGGGTGCGGACCGAGCGCTGCGAGTCCGGACGCTGGGAGCCGGGACGGTCGGAGCCCGCGGGCTCCGGAGCCTCGGAGGCTGGTGCGGAGGTGGTCGTGACGCTCATGCGCTGTGCCCTTCGATGATCTCGGCCGCGCGCTGGGCGCTGGCCTCCTGCGCGAACCGCGCGTCGAGGATGGTGTCGATGGCCTTCTGGACGGTCTCCAGGTCGGGGACGTCACCGGTCTCCACGAGGATCGGGGCGATGCGCTCGAGGACCTCGAGCTGGTCGTCGCCGGGGACCGGGTCGATGTCAAGGTGCGTCCGCTCCCAGACCCGCTCGGCCGTCGTCGTCTCGATCTCGGAGGCCTCGGCCAGGATCGCGATGCCCTCCTGGGGGTTCTCCAGCGCCCAGGCGCGGGCGTGGGCGTAGACGTCCACGACCATCTGGGCCCCGCGCGGGTTGATCTCCAGGAACAGCTCGCGGGCGTTGAGGAAGCAGTAGGTGTTGAAGGCCAGGTCGCGCTGGAACAGCACCGCCCCGTCCTGCTCGGCGCCGGCCATGATCGGGTCGAGCCCGGACCAGGCGTCCACCTGCCCGCTGGTCAGGGCGGAGCGGCCGTCGGCGTGCTGGAGGTTGACCACGGTGGTCTCGTCGAAGCCCATATCCGCCGCCGACAGCGCCTGCAGCAGGAAGAAGTAGGGATCCGTGCCCTTGGTGGCCGCCACCGACCTGCCGCGCAGATCCTCGACCGAGCGCAGGGGCGAGTCCGCGGTGCGCACGAGTGCTGCCCACTCCGGCTGGGAGCAGATGTCGATCGCGCGGATGGGGGAGCGGTTGGTGCGCGCCAGCAGCGCGGCCGAGCCCGCGGTCGAGCCGATGTCGATCGCCCCGCCGCGCAGGAACTCGTTGGCCTTGTTGGACCCGGCCGAGAACGTCCAGTGGACCTCCTGGCCGCCCTCGGCGGCGACGGTCTCCAGCCAGCCCTTCTCGCGGATGATCAGCGACAGCGGGTTGTAGGTCGCGTAGTCCAGGTAGATCTCGGTGTCCGAGCCGGCGGCCATGCCGCGGCCCGGGCCCTCGCCCTCCATGACGCACCCGGACAGGGGCGCGGCGGCGGCCCCGACGGCGGCCAGGCCCAGCAGGCGACGACGCGTCAGCCCGCTCATGCCTCCACGCCCAGCAGGCCGAGCAGGTGCCTGCGGGCACCCGTCAGCTCGGGATCATCGCGGTGGCGCGGGCGGGGCGAGTCCACCGTGAGGATCTCCTGGATGCCCGCCGGCCCGCCCTCCGGCGGCGTCCCGAGCACGACCACGCGGTCGGAGAGCACCAGGGCCTCCTCGACGTCGTGGGTGACCAGCAGGACCGTCGTGGGATCAGCGGCGTGGATCTCCAGCAGCAGGTCCTGCATCTTCAGGCGGGTCAGGGCATCGAGAGCCCCGAACGGCTCGTCCAGCAGCAGCACCTGCGGATTGCGCGCCAGCGCCCGGGCCAGCGAGGCCCGCTGGGCCATGCCGCCGGAGATCTCCGAGGGTCGGTCCTCGGCATGCTTCGTCAGCCCCACCAGCTCGAGGAGGTGAGCCACGCGCTGCTCGGCCTCTCGTCCGCGCACCCCGCGGGGCAGGCCGAGCGCCACATTGCGGGCCACCGTGCGCCACGGCAGCAGCCGCGGCTCCTGGAAGCCCACCGCGCAGCGGGGGTTCAGGCCGCGCACGGGCGCGTCGTCGATCAGGACCCGGCCGGCCGTGGCCGTGCCGAGACCGGCCACCGCGCGCAGCAGGGTGGACTTGCCGCAGCCCGACGGGCCCAGCACGGAGACGATCTCCCCGGGGCGGACCTCGAAGCTGACATCGGCCAGGACGTCGCGTCGGAGGCCCCCGCAAGACGGGAAGGACTTGCCGACCCGGTCGAAGGTCAGGGAGGCGGCATCGACCGTGCTCAGGGCGGACGGGGGTGCAGAGATCATCACATCACTCCATCGGTCCTGGCATTAGCACCTTGTGCCGCGGATGGACGGCACTGGTTGCTGCGGCGTCGACGAGCCAGGTCTCTCGTACCGCTCCGGATGGGAACCGGGGGTCATTCAATGCCCTGGTCCGGGGAGACAGCAAATCGGAGGACGAGCGGGGCAACGCGCGGCACGGCTTCGCACCGTCGCCTCAGGTGTGCATAGGATGACGCTCACACGATCAAGAGTTCCGGCCCACAGCCCTGGCTGGCCGGACGGCAACCCTCTCCCGTAGCGGGGTGCCCCAGGTGAGGATCGGGCCGCTCGCTAGACCGCGTGCGGCAAGTACGGCGCACGCACGCGCTGGACCCGCAGGTTGGCCGCGGCATGAGCGGCGCACGGGGCGCGGGTCTGTCTTCTCAGGAGCAGCCTTCTATGGCCAAGCGGATCTCCCTGAACGCCTTCGACATGACCTGCGTGGATCACCAGAGCTTCGGGCTGTGGCGCCACCCGCGCTCGCGGGCCACGGAGTACAACACGATCGAGTACTGGACGCACCTGGCCCAGGTGCTCGAGCGGGGCCGCTTCGACGCCCTGTTCCTGGCCGATGTGGTCGGCATCTACGACATCTACCGCAACTCGGCCGCCCCCTCGATCGCCGACGGCGCGCAGGTCCCGGTCAACGATCCGTTCATGCAGATCTCCGCCATGGCCGCGGTGACCCAGAACCTCGGCTTCGGCGTGACCAGTGCGGTCACCTACGAGCAGCCGTACACGCTGGCCCGCAAGTACGCGACGCTGGATCACCTGACCCGCGGGCGCGTGGGCTTCAACGTGGTGACCTCCTACCTGCCTTCGGCGGCCGAGAACCAGGGTCTGCCCACGCAGATCGAGCACGACGAGCGCTACGAGATCGCCGAGGAGTTCCTCGACGTCTGCTACAAGCTGTGGGAGGGCTCCTGGGAGGACGACGCCGTCGTGAAGGACGTGGAGCGCGGGATCTACGCCGATCCGGCCAAGGTCCACCCGATCCAGCACCAGGGCAAGCACTTCACGGTGCCGGGTGCGGCGCTCACCGAGCCCAGCCCGCAGCGCACGCCGCTGATCTTCCAGGCCGGGGCCTCCTCGCGCGGGCAGGCCTTCGCCGGCAAGCACGCCGAAGCCGTGTTCATCGGCGCCCTGCGCCCGGACCTCACCCGGTACATGACCGACCGGATCCGCGACAAGGTCGAGGCCGAGGGGCGCGATCGGAACGACGTGAAGATCTACGCGATGCTCTCCGTCGTGGTCGACGAGACCGACGAGAAGGCCCAGGCCAAGTACCGCGAGTACCAGAGCTACGCCAACCTGGAGGCCTCGCAGGCCATCATCGGCGGCTGGTCCGGGCTGGATCTGTCCACGTTCCAGGAGGACGAGGTCCTGAACTACGTCAAGACCGAGGCCATCCAGTCCTTCCTCACTCCGTTCACCATGCAGGACGGGGCCAAGCAGTGGACCCGCGAGGAGATCGCCCGCCACTGCGCGATCGGCGGCATGGGCGATGTGGTCGTGGGCTCGCCGCAGACCGTGGCCGATCAGCTCGAGACCTGGATCGACGAGGGCGGCCTGGACGGGATCAACCTGGCCTATCACGTCTCGCCGGGGTCGTTCGAGGACTTCGTGGAGCAGGTGGTCCCGGAGCTGCAGAAGCGCGGGCGCTACCGCACGGACTACGACGGCCCCACCCTGCGCGAGAACGTCTACGGTGCCGGGCAGACCAAGGTGCTCGACACCCACCCGGCGGCCAAGTACCGCGGGGCCTACGTGGGCAGGCCGTCCACGGCGGACACCCCGTCGCGGGATTTCGGCTGAGGGCTGGGGAACGGCAGCCGGCAGAGGCCCTGGCCCTTCCGAGGCCCTCTGCCATCACTGGCAGGGATGCAGCGCCGATGCATGCGTCCGGGACTTCAGGCTGCTGATCCCGAGGGTTGCGTGCGGAGGCCTGCGCGGGGCCTCACGTCACGTGCACGAACGGGCGGTCCTGCTTGCGCGGCACCGCCCGGCGCAGGACCTCATGCACCGCCGTCGCCGTCTGACCGCGGCCGAGGAGCAGGAAGCGCAGGGAGTTGACCAGGGGCGAGCCGTCGGACCACTCGAGGTAGAGGTGCGACGGCCGCCCCGTCCGGTCCCGGACGGCCAGGGCCACGCCGGCCAGGCAGGTGGGCACCGACGAGCCCTCGGCGCGCAGGACGCGGTGGCCGTCGATCTCGTGGGCGCTCACGCGCAGCCGGTCCTCGAAGTCCGATGGATCGCGCAGGGTCACCTCCACGAACAGGACGCCGTCGGCCGAGGGAAGGCGATGCCATTCGCGCTCGTCGCGCAGCTTTTCGGCCAGGTCGGGGTCGCTGAGCAGGAGCTGCTGGGCCTGGGCCCCTGCTGCGCCCAGCTGGGTGCGCGGCCGGTGCGCGATCAGCCGCACCGTGCGGCCGCGGCAGCTGCGCAGCCAGTCCTGGGAGGTCTCGTCGAAATCGATGCTGCGGATCCGCAGCTCCGAGGCCCGCCAGACCCGGGAGGCGAACGACGCCGCCAGCAGGGCCGCGATGAACACGAGGGCCACGTGGAGGCCATCGGGGCGGCTGATCATGTTGTCGGCGGTCGTGTAGGCGATCACCACGGTGATCGCCGCGAATCCCACGGCGGCGCGTCGGTGCCCCCGCTTTCCGGCCGACAGGGTCGAGGCGAAGGAGGCCGAGAGCATCAGCACCAGCACCCCGGTCGCGTAGGCCCCGCCCTGCGCATCCACGTCGGCGCGGAAGACCGCCGTGACGACCAGGGCGGCAGCCAGGATCGTGAGCACCAGCGGCCGCGGAGCGCGGGTCCACTCGGGCGCCATGCCGTAGCGCGGCAGGTAGCGCGGGATGAGGTTGAGCAGACCGGCCATCGCCGAGGCGCCCGCGAACCACAGGATCAGCACCGTCGACAGGTCGTAGACCGACCCGAAGGTCTCGCCCAGCAGGCTGTGCGCCAGGTAGGCCAGGGCCCGCCCGTTGGCAGCGCCGCCGGGCTCGAAGTCCCCGGCCGGGATCAGGATCGTGCACACCAGCGACGAGGTCAGCAGGAACCCGGCCATGATCAGCGCAGCGGTCGTGAGCAGTCGTCGGGTGCCCTCCACGCGGCCCCGCAGGCCCCGCGAGGTGCGCACCAGGGGCATCACGGAGACCCCGGTCTCGAAGCCGGACAGGCCCAGCGCCAGCTTGGGGAACACCAGTGCAGCCACGGCGACGGCCGCCCAGGGCGAGGAGTGCTGGCTCAGCGCCGCATCCCACCACTGCGCGAATCCGATCTCCTGCGAGCGGGCGATCTGCCACCAGCCCACCGCCAGCACCACGGCGTTGAGGCTCAGATACACGGGGACCAGGACGACGGCCACGCTGATGGCCTCCGAGAACCCGGCCATGAACACCGCGCCCAGCAGCAGGAGCAGCCCGACGGTCACCCAGAACTGCCAGTGATGCGCCTCGGCTGGCACGTGCGGATTCTCGACGATGTGCACGGCGGCATCGGCCGAGGACAGGGTCATGGTGATGACGAAGTCCGTGATCGCGAAGCCGAGCAGGCACAGGACCAGCACCTTGCCGCTCCAGCGCGGCAGCAGCGTCTCGAGCATCCGGATGGAGCCGGCGCCGTGCGGGGAGGCCACCGCCACCCACCGGTAGACCGGCAGCGCGCCGAAGAGTGTGACGGCCACCAGCACCAGGGTGGCCAGCGGGGAGATCAGCCCGGCGGCCAGGATCGCGATGCCGGGCTGATAGCCCAGGGTGGAGAAGTAGTCCACGCCGGACAGGCACATGACCTTCCACCAGGGATGGGTCTTCTCGTCGCGATCGGGTCGGCGATGCGGGGCGCCGTAGGAGGCGGAGGGGGATCCGGCCAGCAGCCAGGCGGCGGCGCGGGAGGGCGGTGCGATCACGGCGTACATGATGCGCCTGTCCCGCTCACGGCCCCGCCGCCGAGGGCCTCAGGCGGCTGGCAGTTGCCTGTGAGCCGCGATCTGCCGATCAGTCGGGCAGCGGACCCGACCGATCCGGCTCGGGGCCGAGCAGCCCGCCGAGGGCCACCAGGAGCCCGCCCACCGCGAGCACCGCGGCGATCGCCGCGTGCGGCCCGAGCAGCTGCTGCAGCGGCGGCAGGTAGTAGGGGTAGAGAGCGGGCAGCACGATCGAGATGCTGTAGGCCACCCCGTATCCGCTGGCCCGGATCTCGTCGGGGAAGCGCTCCGTCAGATAGGCGCCCACCGGCCCGTAGCCGGTCACCGTCGTGACCTGCAGCGCGGCTGCCAGCAGCAGCACCGTGCCGATGCCGGCTCCGAGGGCCCCGGACAGCAGCGCCAGGAGGATGACGGGGGAGACCGCTGCGCAGAACAGCCCGAAGCCCACGAAGAACCGGCGCCGCCCGATCCGACTGGACAGCGCACCCGCCCCGGCCATGGCCAGCGCGGACACGGCCGTCGCGCCCAGCATGACGAGGGAGACGGTCTGCGGCTCGAGCTGCGGCATGCGCGAGAGCTGGGCGGTCAGGGTGGGCACCGCCATGTAGGTGAGCAGCCAGAGCCCGGTCATCAGCACGAGGACCTGCCGCAGCGACCGGCGGCTGCTGCCCCTGACGAGCTGCGCCAGCGGGTGCGCCGAACGGGCCGGGCGCCGGCGCTGCGGAGCCTCCTCGACCATGAGGCGGTAGTAGATCAGCATGGCAGCGGCCAGGGCGGCGCCGAGCAGGAACGGCAGCCGCCAGCCCCAAGCGGCGTACTGGCTGTCGTCCAGGAGCAGCAGCAGGAGGGAGGTGACGGCGGCGATGCTGGCGTTGGCCAGCGGCGACATCGCCATGATCATCCCGCTGAGACGACCGCGTGAGCGCGGGCGCGCCCACTCCATGGCCAGCGGGATCGCCGAGGTGTACTCCCCGCCCAGGAAGATCCCGCCCAGGAGGCGCAGCGCCAGCACCGCCAGGAACGTGCCCGCGCCGAGCACCTCGTGCCCGGGGACCAGGGCGATCAGCAGGGTCGTGAGGCAGATGCCGGCGAGGGCGACCTGGGTGATGAGCACCCGGCCCGCGCGGTCGGCGATCGGGCCGAAGATCATGGCCCCGAGCGGGCGGCCCAGCAGGGTGGCCACGAAGATCAGGCCGGCATTGCGCACGATGTCGTGATCGCCGAACAGCTGCGCCGACACCGGAGCCAGGGCGATCACGGGCAGGAAGATGTCGAACTGGTCGACGTAGTTGCCCATGATCCCACCGCGGATCGCGCGGCGGGTCGGTGCGGGAGGGCGCCCGTCGGAGGATGCGGTCGCGGGGGCGGACAGGGGTGCAGAAGGCATCGAGCTCTCACTTCCTTCGCCGGTATGAACCGGAGCAGGTTCGACGGTCGAAGCCGCGTCAGCTTCCTCTCAGCCCGTGCCCGGGCTCCCGTGTGGGGTCATTCAGCGGTGCAGGTCCCACGACCTGCGCGCCGCACCGTCGATTCTAGCGGTGCGACGGGCTCGCATGGCCGAGACCCGAGCGTGTGAGGCACAGTGAGGGCGTGCCCCTCATCGCCTCCGAGCCCTCGAGCCCCCCGACGCGCCCGGACCCGGGGGCCCGCATGCTCGGCATCGATCTGGCGCGGGCCGTCGCCCTGCTCGGGATGATGGCCACCCACACGATGGACCTGGTGGATGCGGCTGGTGATCCGCAGCCCGTCGGGCTGATCGCGGGCAAGGCGGCAGCCCTGTTCGCGGTGCTGGCCGGGTTCTCCGTCGAGCTGTCCACGCGGCGCTATGGGCGCTGGCGCGAGGCGGCTGCCTCACTGGCGGTGCGCGGCGTGCTGATCGCGATCCTCGGACTCGTGCTGGGATCGCTGTCGAGCTCGATCGCGGTGGTCCTGGTGAACTACGGGGTGCTGTTCCTGCTCGCCCCGCTGGTCCTGCGGCTTCCGACCCTGTGTCTGGCGGCCACGACCGTGCTCTGGCTGGCGGTCTCACCGGTGGCCTCCCACCTGATCCGCGGCGGGCTCGGCCTCCAGCGCGCCGCCGAAGCGCCCGAGCTCTCCCACCTGGCTCAGCCGGGTGAGCTGGTCATCGGCGTGCTGCTCACCGGCTACTACCCGGTGCTGCAGTGGATGGGCTACCTCCTCGTGGGGCTGCTCCTGGCCCGGCTCGACTGGCGCAGCGCCGCCACGGCCGCCTGGGCAGGGGCCGTCGGCGCCCTGCTGGCCGCTGCGGCCTGGGTGAGCTCGCAGCTGCTGCTGTCCGCAGGCGGGCACGAGGCCCTCGAGCGCGCCGGCTCCGGTCTGTCGCCGCTGGCCTGGGGCTCGCCGTATGCCGCGCAGACCATCGGCAGCCACGGGACCACGCCCACGACCACGTGGTGGTGGCTGGTCACGGTCGGTCCGCACTCGTCGACGACCTTCGACCTGGTCTTCACCTCGGGCATCGCGGCGGCGGTCATCGCCGTGTGCGTTCTGATCTGCCTGGCGATAGGGGAGCGCACCCGCCTGCTGATGCCCGTGCTCGCGGCCGGCTCCATGCCGCTGAGCATGTACACGCTGCACGTGATCCTGTCCGAGCTCACCGACCTGTACGTGCTGCATGTGCTCCTGCTGCTGGGGCTCGCCGCGCTGTGGCGGGCCGGCGGGGAAGGCCCCGGCCCGCTCGAGAGCTTGGTCTCCGGGACCGTGCGGCTGGTCGTGCCGCGGCGCTGAGCCTCCCGGCGCCGCGTGGCCTCAGGCGGACGTCGTCGACTCGCCGGACTCCTCCAGCAGGTGATTCGGCAGCCGATTGCCCTGGGCGCGGCTGCGGATCTCGAGCAGCGTGCGTGCGTGCTGCCACAGCCGCTTATCCGCCTCGGTCACCGGCTCCCAGGCGGGGACGGGCACGGAGGTGCCCTCCTCGTCGCGGGCCACCATGACTGTCAGGCAGTTGGTGGTGACCTCCAGCTCGCGGGACTTCGGATCCCCGGAGCGGACCTCCACGGCGATGTGCATGCCCTTGGTCCCGGTGTAGATCAGGCGGGCGTCGACCTCGACCAGATCCCCGATGTGCAGGGGGCGCATGAAGCGGATGCCGCCGGAGAACACGGCCACGGTGTCCCGGCCGCAGTAGCGGGTCGCACAGAGATATGCGGCCTCGTCGATCCATTCCATGACGATGCCGCCGTGGACCTTGCCGCCCCAGTTCACATCGGTGGGGGCGGCCAGGAAGCGCAGGACCTCGCGCTCGCCGGTGCCCTCCGCGCTGAAGTCCTGGCGGGCGATCTCGGCGGTGATCTCCTCGCGGATCGGGATGCGCGAGAGCGCGTAGTCACGGGCCAGCTCCTGCTCCAGGCCCCGCGGCTCGAAGCTCGGCACGGGCGTGGACTTCCCGCTGCCGTCGACGGCCACGAAGATCGTCAGGCACCGGGCCCGCTCCTCGAGCTCGCCCGTCTTGGGATCGCCCGAGCGCACCACGGTGTTGATGTGCATGGAGGACCGGCCCGTGGTCAGCACCGTGCCGGTCACCTCGACCATCTCGCCGACCTGCACGGGGTACGCGAAGTGGATGTTGCCCACGTAGGCGGTCACGCAGTAAGACCCCGACCAGGCGGCGGCCGCGGCGAAGGCGGCCTTGTCCACCCACTCCAGGACCCGGCCGGCGTCGACGGTCCCGGAATGCCCCTCATCGGTGGGCGCTGCCAGGAAGCGAAGTGTCACCTCGTGGCGTCGGGAGCGACTGTCGGCGGGGGCGGGCGTCGTCTGGTCCATGGCGATGAAACTACCGCAGGTGATGCGGCGAGAGCCCCGACCGCGGGGGTCGGGGCTCTCAGCTGCTCTGCGCGGAAGGTAAGGGATTCGAACCCTTGGTGCAGGGTCGCTGCACAACGGTTTTCAAGACCGTCTCCTTCGGCCGCTCGGACAACCTTCCCGTGACGGGTCGGCATGCACCGCCCGCACATCGGCTCATTCTTCCACTGGCATGCGCTGGGAGCCGAATCGACGCGGCGGGCGTCTGCCCGCCTCCGTAGCCTGGGCACGACCCACCCCGACGATCGCAGGAGGCCCAACCATGCGCGCAGTCGCCGAAGCCGACCACGGAGGGCCCGAGGTCCTGACCGTGACCGATCAGCCCGTCCCCGAGCTCACCGCCGACGGGATCCGCATCCGCGTGGAGCATGCCGGGATCAACCGCGCCGACGTCCTCCAGAGAACCGGTCATTACAAGGTTCCCGACGGCGGCTCCGCGATCTACGGACTCGAGATCTCCGGCCGCGTGCTCGAAGTCGGCGCCGAGGCCCCGCAGCACGCCCTGTCCGGAGACGTCCTGGTGCCCGGGGCCCGAGTCTGCGCCCTGGTGGACTCGGGAGGCTACGCCGAGGAGGTCGTCGCCCCGGCGGCGAACGTCCTGCCAGTGCCGGATGCCCTGTCCATGACGGATGCCGCCGCGCTGCCCGAGGTGCTGGCCACCGTCTGGTCGAATCTCGTGATGGAGGCCGGTGCTCGGTCCGGGCAGACGCTGCTGCTGCACGGCGGCACGGGCGGCATCGGCACGGCGGCCATCCAGATCGCCCGTTCGATCGGCATGCGCGTGATCACCACCGTGAGCTCCGAGGCCAAGGCCGAGTTCGTCCGCGAGCTCGGCGCGGAGGCCATCCGCTACGACCAGGAGGACTTCGTGGGCCGGGTGAAGGAGCTGACCGATGGCCGCGGCCCGGAGGTCATCTTCGACGTCGTCGGCGCCAAGTACCTCGAGCCGAACCTCAAGGCGCTGGCGGTGGACGGGACGCTGATCATCATCGGGCTGCAGGGCGGTCGGAAGGCCGAGATCGATCTGGGCTCCTTCATGGTGAAGCGCCAGCATCTCGTGGCCACCACGCTGCGTGCTCGGCCGGCGGATCAGAAGGCTCGGATCATGGCGCAGGTCCACGAGCACGTCTGGCCGCTCGTGGCCTCCGGCCAGATCCGCGCTGTTCTCGACAGGGAGTTCCCGCTCGATCAGGCGGCGCAGGCGCATGAGCACTTCGACTCGGGGACGCACATCGGCAAGATCCTGCTGACCCCGTGATCGAGGACCGGCGAGGCCATCGAGAGGCCGATTCCCCACCGCACCTTCATCGAGCGGCCGGATCCTCACCACTTCCGTCGGCTAGCGGTGAGGAATTGGCCTCCGGATGAGCTGGCAGTGGGAAATCGGCCACTCGATGCGCCTGCGGGGCGGCGGCCCGCCCGCGGCGCCCGCCCCGTGAAGCGGATCACCTCGGCTTAGACTCCCGGTGACAGGTGCGCGGCCCCGGCCCTCCGGTCGAGGCCGCGCCTTCCCCTCTCCCTCACCAGGAGCCTTCCATGAGCACCACCGTCACACCGCCCGGAGCCGGCGGATCCGGCACCACTGATCCGCGCACCGACCTTCCTCCGGCCGCCGTCGAACCCGAGGTCCTCGAAGCCGAGCAGGCCAAGTGGACCCCGGCCAAGATCGCCCTGTGGGTCGCCATCGCCCTGGTGGGCGGACTGGCCTGGGTCATGCTGGCGATCGTGCGCGGCGAGACCGTCAACGCGATCTGGTTCGTGCTGGCAGCGGTCTGCAGCTACTTCATCGCCTACCGGTTCTACTCCAAGTTCATCGAGCGCAAGCTCGCCCAGCCCGACGACTTCCGCGCCACCCCGGCGGAGTACAAGGCCAACGGCCGCGACTACCTGGCCACGGACCGCCGCGTGCTCTACGGCCACCACTTCGCCGCGATCGCCGGCGCCGGCCCGCTGGTCGGCCCCGTGCTGGCCGCCCAGATGGGCTACCTGCCCGGGACCATCTGGATCATCGTCGGCGTGATCCTCGCCGGTGCGGTCCAGGACTACCTGGTGCTGTTCTTCTCCATGCGCCGCGGCGGCCGCTCCCTGGGCCAGATGGCCAAGGACGAGCTCGGACCGGTCGGCGGCTGGGCGGCGATCATCGCGACCCTCGTGATCATGATCATCATCGTGGCCATCCTGGCCCTGGTGGTCGTCAACGCTCTGGGCGAGTCCCCGTGGGGCGTCTTCTCGGTCGGCATGACCATCCCGATCGCGCTGTTCATGGGCATCTACCTGCGCTACATCCGCCCGGGCAAAGTCCTGGAGATCTCCATCGTCGGCTTCGCGCTGCTGATGCTCGCGATCGTGGCCGGCGGCTGGGTCGCCGACACCGACTGGGGCGTCCAGCTGTTCACCCTGGAGCGCGTGACGCTGGCGTGGTTCGTGATCATCTACGGCTTCGTCGCCGCCGTGCTGCCCGTGTGGCTGCTGCTGAGCCCGCGCGACTACCTCTCGACCTTCATGAAGGTCGGCACCATCCTCCTGCTGGCGGTGGCCATCGTCGTCGTCCGTCCGGAGATCTCGGTGCCGGCGGTCTCGGAGTTCGCCGGGCGCACCGACGGCCCCGTGTTCTCCGGCGCGCTGTTCCCGTTCCTGTTCGTCACGATCGCCTGCGGCGCCCTGTCCGGGTTCCACGCGCTGATCGCCTCGGGCACCACCCCCAAGATGGTCGAGAAGGAGCGCCAGACGCGCCTGATCGGCTATGGCGGCATGCTCATGGAGTCCTTCGTGGCGATCATGGCGCTGGTCGCTGCGATCTCGATCGATCGGGGCATCTACTTCGCCATGAACTCCTCGCCCGCCGCCACCGGCGGCACGGTCGAGGGTGCCGTGGCCTGGGTGAACTCGCTGGGGCTGGCCGGTGTGGACGTCACGCCGGAGCAGATCCAGGGCACGGCAGACGCCGTGGGCGAGGAGTCGATCGTCTCGCGCACCGGCGGCGCGCCCACCCTCGCTGTGGGCCTGGCCGGGATCATGAACCAGTGGTTCGGCGGAGCCTCCATGATGAGCTTCTGGTACCACTTCGCGATCATGTTCGAGGCGCTGTTCATCCTCACCGCCGTCGACGCCGGCACCCGTGTGGCCCGCTTCATGCTCAGCGATTCGCTCGGCAACTTCATCCCGCGCTTCCGCGACCCGGACTGGCGGCTGGGAGCGTGGCTGACCACGGCGCTCATGGTGGCCGGCTGGGGATCGATCCTGATCCTCGGCGTCACCGACCCGCTGGGCGGCATCAACACCTTCTACCCGCTGTTCGGCATCGCCAATCAGCTGCTGGCCGCGATCGCGCTGGCGGTCTGCCTGACGATCGCCGCCTCCCGGGGCCGCTTCGGCTACCTGTGGATCATCATCGTCCCGCTGGCCTTCGACTTCGCCGTGACGGTCACGGGCTCGTGGCAGAAGATCTTCTCCTCGAACCCCGCGATCGGCTACTGGGCGAACAACGCGGCCTTCCGCAAGGCGCTGGCCGATGGCGAGACGAGCCACGGCACCGCGCAGACGACGGAGGCCATGGAGGCGGTCGTGCGCAACACGACCGTGCAGGGCACCCTGTCCATCCTGTTCGTGGTGCTGACGATCACGGTCGTGGTCATGGCCGTCATCCGCACGATCCAGCACTACCGCGCGCACGGGAAGATCGGCGTGCAGGATCTCAGCGGGCAGGCCGTCGGGCACGAGGACCCGTACGTCGAGTCCCGGTTCTATGCTCCGGCCGGCTTCATCACGACGCCGTCGGAGAAGCAGCTCGCCCAGCGCTGGGAGCAGATCCCGATCGAGCAGCGCACTCCCGGCGGACTGTCGGGGCACGGGCACTGAGGCGGCGCTCGTCGTCGGGAGACGACCCCGACGACGAGCGCGGCCATCGCACGGCACGACGAGAGGAGGAGAGGACCAGATGACGTCGATCCTCGAGGCGGTGTCCTCGCTGAAGCGGTTCGCCGACGGCGTGCTGGGCGCCGACAAGTACCAGCGCTATCTGGAGCACCACCGCGCCCACGGGTGCGAGGGGGAGAAGCCCATGTCCGAGCGCGAGTTCTGGCGCAGCTGGCAGGACTGGCAGGAGCGCCACCCGGAGGGCCGCTGCTGCTGAAGCGGGGCGCCAGGTTCTGCCTCCAGTGGCCCTGTGGTGTGCGTCTCGAGCTCGAGAAGCACACCGCGGGGCCACTGGTTCGTGGGGCGCCGGAATCGCATCGTCCCGGATGGTGACGACGTGTCATCATGGAGGTCTATGGGATTCCTCAGCGAGCATCGGGCACAGCGCCGCGATGAGAAGCAGTTGGGTCTGGGCGTGTGGCGTCGCGCCCATGACCGGTTCCGGCGCGGGCTCGATCGCTTTCACCAGGTGCTCGAGCAGATCCAGGACGCCGGCCTGCAGGCCGCGGCCGTCCCCGCGGCCAACGAGCTGGCCGATCTGCTCCCCCGGGTGCGCGCGCTGTGCACGGCCGCGCAGGCGATGGCGCCCACGAACGACCAGGACATCCCCGGCTCCGAGGGCGGCTGGCTCAATGACCTCCATCGGGAGCTGTCACGGGCGGGCAATGACATGGCCCAGGCGGCCGAAGCGCTGGCGCTGGCCCGCTTCCGCACGCCGGGCATCGACCCGGAGACGGCCCGCGCCCAGCGCCTGGAGGCCGTGCGGCGGCGCGCCGAGGCCGTCGGCGGGCATATCGTGAGCGGCGAGGCGCTCGTGCAGGAGCACGGGACGGTCTGAGGCGAACGGCCGCAGCGCCGTCGCCGAAGGCGAGCTGCCCGTACGCATCGCTCTGAGGCAGCTGCAGCGGCTGCGTGCTGATCCGCAGCCCGCGCCCTCGGGCTCAGATGAGCCGCTGCTCCCTGGCCCGGTGCACGGCGGCGGTCCGGTTGTCCACGCCGAGCTTGTCGTAGACGTGCAGCAGGTGCGTCTTGACGGTGGCCTCGGAGATCACGAGCTGCGCTGCCAGCTCGCGGTTGCTTGCTCCCGTGGCCAGTCCCTGCAGGATCTCGATCTCCCGTGCGCTGAGGCTCTGCGCCGGGCGAGCCGCCCGCTGCACGAGCTGCTGGGTCACCGACGGCGCCAGCACGGAGCGACCCTGCGCGGTCTGGCGCACGGCCTCTCGCAGCTGCTCGGCGGGGGAGTCCTTGAGCAGATAGCCGGTGGCTCCGGCCTCCAGCGCGGAGACGATGTCCGCCTGCGTCTCGTAGGTGGTCAGGACCAGGACGGGAGGCCCGCCGCGGTCGCGGAGCCTGCGGATGGCCGTGGGCCCATCCATGGTCGGCATCTGCAGGTCCATGATCACGACGTCCACGTGCTGGTCGTCGAGGGCGGCCAGGGCTTGGGCCCCGTCGCCTGCCTCCGCGAGGACCGCGAGCGTGCCGTCGGCCTCGAGCAGAGCCTTCAGCCCGGCGCGCACGACGGGGTGGTCGTCCACGAGCAGCAGGCCCAGAGGGGTCTCGGTCGTCGGGGCGGGGTGGGTCATGTCCGGTCTCGATCCTTCGAGGGCTGCTGCGGTGTGCTCGGCCGGGCGACGGGCGCGGGCAGCTGCAGAGCCGCTGCCGTGCCGGCTCCCGGGCGCGACTCGATCGACAGCTGCCCGCCGAGCTCGCGCGCACGTCGGCGCAGGTGGGGCAGGCCGTAGCCGCCGTCGCGCCCGGGCCTGTGCGGCGCTGCGGCGTCGAATCCCACGCCGTCGTCGACGACGTCCAGGGTCACCGTCTCCGGCCAGTAGGCCAGGGTGACGGCCGCGCGGGAGGCGCGGGCATGGGTTTCGACGTTGCTCAGGCAGGTCTGGGCCGCGCGCAGGAGCACGGCCTCGGTCGCCTGCTCCAGGTCCCGGGGCTCTCCCTCGACCCGCAGGGAGACGCTCAGGTCGGTGCCTGCGGACTGGGCACGCCCCTGCAGGCCGTCGACCAGATCGCGCAGGGCCGATTCGAGCCCGGCGGCCAGGCGCGGCGAGGCCAGGCCCTGGACGAAGCGACGGGCCTCCGCGAGATCGGCCGAAGCCGTCGACTCCAGGACTCGCAGCTGCTCGGCGGCGGCGTCCGGGCGATCCTGCGCCAGGGAGTCCTGGGCGGCGCGGGAGAACAGCACGATCGAGGCGAGGCCCTGGGCCAGGGTGTCGTGGATCTCGCGGGAGAGCCGGTCGCGCTCGGCGAGCACCCCCGCGCGGTGCTCGCGGTGGGCGAGCTCCTCCCTGGCGGCCTGCAGCGCGACGACGGTGCGGCGGTGGCGCTGGGCATCTCGCCACAGGGCCCGGTAGGCCCAGGCCGCGATCACGGCGAACACCGCGCCGAGGACCGGGCCGATGACCTGCCCGGTGCCGAAGCCCCCCGTGCCTGCGTGCAGAGCCTGGGTGGCGATCACCACCGCGGTGAGCCCGGCGACCGCAATCAGGCTCGGCATCGTTGGCAGCACGGCCTGGACGACGAAGAACAGCGGGAAGACCACCCAGGAGAAGTCCGGTGCGCGCAGAGCAAGCAGGCACCACAGCACGAGCACCGCCGCCAGCCACACGCCCGCGCTGGCCGGGCGCGCACGGGGACGGACGCCGAGGAAGGCCCGATGCTCCGCGACGGTGCCGCTCAGATAGGCGAGGCCCAGCAGCAGGGACAGGGCCAGCGGCCACAGGGCGCCGGGCCAGGAGGCGCCGATCAGGAACCGGCCCACTGCCAGTCCCAGCAGCCCGGCGAAGCTCACGTGCAGGATCACGCGCATGGCCCGCAGCACGGCGGGAGTCGCTGCGGCCCCGTCGGAGTCCGGGCCGAGGGCCCGGTCGGCGGCGGAGGTGGTCATCGCTCCAGCCTACGGATCCTGCCGGACGGGGCATCAGCCGATCGGCTGATCTCGGGGTGCGCCGTTCGGTGTGCTCAGGACCCCACCGCCGTCCGATGCGCCCGAGACCTGCCGCGGCGGACAGTGGAGCCATCGCACAGCGCCGGGAAGGCACCCGGCCCCTCGAACCATCCGCCAGGAGTGACCAGCATGTTCCTCTCCCTGCGCGATCTGCGCTTCGCGCGCGGTCGCTTCGCCCTGATCGGCTCCGTGGTCGCCATGATCACGCTGCTCGTCGTCATGCTCACCGGCCTGACCGACGGTCTGGGCCGCCAGTCCACCTCCGCCCTCGAGGCGCTCGAGGCCCCGCGCATCGTCCTGGCCGCGGGCAGCGACGGCGAGGATCCCTCCTACAGCGATTCCCGCATCGACGCCCAGCAGGCCGGGTCGTGGGCCCGCGCCGAGGGCGTCGAGTCCGCCGAGCGCTTCGACGTCGGGCGCGCTCAGCTCGAGCACGACGGCGCCTCGGCCTCGGCTGCCGTGCTCGCCCTGCAGCCGGGCACCGAGCTGGCCCCGGACCTCGAGATCCTCGAAGGACGGGCCCGTCCGGGGGCCGGGCAGACCGTCCTGTCGCAGGAGACGGCCCAGTCGCTGGGCGTCGGTGTCGGCGACGAGCTGGACGCGGGTGCGCTGAAGCTGACGGTCATCGGCATCGCGGCCGATGAGTGGTACTCGCACTCTCCGGTGGTGTGGACCTCGACCGAGGACTCCGCGCAGCTGCTGCGCATGGGCGACGGCCAGAGCAGCGCGCTGGCCGTCTTCCCCGCCGACGGCCTGAACGGCAGCGAGCTCGAGGATCGGATGACCGATCAGGACGAGGCCGCAGGCACCTGGAGCGCCGGCACGCGCGACTCCTTCGCGGCACTGCCCGCCTACAGCTCGGAGCGCGGCTCCCTGCTGATGATGCAGGCCTTCCTCTACGGCATCGGCGCGCTCGTGGTGATCGCGTTCCTGACCGTGTGGAGCATCCAGCGCACCCGTGAGGTCGCGATCCTGCGCGCCCTGGGGGCCTCTCGCGGCTGGGTGCTGCGCGATGCGCTGGCCCAGTCGGCGGCCGTCCTGCTGGGCGGAACCGCGCTCGGACTGGTGCTCGGCGGCCTCGGCGGCGCCCTGGTGACAGGAGCGGTGCCGTTCAGCCTCACGCCGACCACCACCCTGGTGCCCGCCCTGGGGATCCTGCTGCTCGGCTTGGCCGCCGCGCTGCTGGCCGTGCGCCGGGTCGCTCGCGTGGACCCGCAGATCGCGCTGTCCGCGGCTTGAGCCCCTGCCCGCTTTCCGCCCTCTGCTTCCGAAGGAGCCCGACATGACTGTGCTGTCCACCGCCCCCGCCCCCTGGCAGTCCGCCGAGGCTGCTGAGCGCGTCGATTCCTCAGCCGCGCTGCGGCTGCGCGACGTCCGCCTCAGCTGGCCCGACGGCCAGGACGACGACGGGCGCCCCCGAGTGGTCCACGCCCTCGACGGCGTCTCCATGGAGGCACCCGCTGGGGTCCTCACCGCGGTCACGGGGCCGTCGGGCTCGGGCAAGTCCTCCCTGCTGTCCGTCGTGGCCGGTCTGGTCGGAGCGAGCTCGGGGCAGGTGCTGATCGACGGCCGCGACGTCGTGCAGATGACCCCAGAACAGCGCGCCGAGATGCGCCGGACCCGGGTGGGCGTCGTGTTCCAGCAGCCCAATCTGCTGGCCTCGCTGACCGCTCGGGAGCAGCTGCTGCTCACCGCGCACATCGGCGGACAGGATCGGCGCCGGCGCCGGGAGGCGGCCAGGCGCGCCGACGAGCTGCTCGAGCTGCTCGGGCTGGAGGCCGCCGCCGGTCGCAGGCCCCACCAGCTCTCGGGCGGTCAGCAGCAGCGGGTCAACATCGGCCGGGCGCTGATGTCGAGCCCGTCGGTGATGCTCGTCGACGAGCCCACGGCCGCGCTGGATCACGAGCGCTCGATCTCCGTCATGCAGATGCTGCGAGACGCGACGCGGCGCTTCGGCACCGCCACGGTGCTGGTCACGCACGAGGCCGAGCTGCTGGAGGACGACGACCGCCGGCTGACCTTGGTCGACGGGCGGCTCACGGCGGGGTGAAGCGGGGCTGGGTCGCTCAGGAGCGCTCGGCCGATAACTGCTGGGCGCCGAGCATCGTGCCCTGAAGGGCGGGCATCTCGAGCAGTGCCCCATTCGCGAAAGCTTGCAGGCGACGGTTGGCTGTGACCACCCAGCTGGCGCCGAGGCTCCCCTCCTGGGGGATCTCTCGCACGCTCATGGTGTGGAGCTCGGCATCCTGGAACGGAGCGAAGGCTCGGCTCAGCAGCTTCTGGATCCTCGGCTGCGACAGCATCATCCAGGAATTCCGGTGTATATGCCTCAGGACCCTGACGCCGTTGACGAATTCCACGAAGTGCCCGTGGTTGCATCGCCGCTCGTTCACGCTGAGCTGGCCTGCGGGCGTGGAGCAGATGGTGTCGACCGCCAGCAGCATCTCCACGAGGATGCGAGTGGCCGACAGGAGCCTGAGCTGCAGGTCAGGGTCCGGCTGGCTTGCGGTCCGAGCTTCCTGGGTGCGCTTTCTGGCCTTCCAGCGACCCCTTGCGGGCGAGGTGGTGTCCGGCTCCGGAAGCGCAGGGCCTTCTTCCGGGATCTCGAAGCTCAGGAGATAGGACCCCGGTCCGTCCGTGCGCAGCGCGCAGCGCACCAGGGGGCGCTGCGCGGAAGGCGCGGTTCCCATGCTCTCGCACATCACCGTGTTGCAGATCTCTGCGCAGGCATCGAACGCGTCGCGCGTGCGCTCATCGAATACGAGCCGCGGCTTCAGCCAGATGGAATCGAACTCGACCCAGACGGAGTCATAGGCCTTGTGCGTGGATGTCGTGGCAGAGGGAGAGCTGAGAATCATTGCCGTCCTAGGGCTCAGCTGTCGACGTGGCGGGCTTCCGGGGGGAGAAGCTCCGTCCGTCTGACAGAGCGAGACGCGCGATGGGCAGGGCGCGCCGGGGTTCAACTTAGGCCTGAAGTGCCATGATGCCCAGGATTCGGTTGCCGGTGTTACATGTCTTTGCAGGTGGGTGCCCACCAGATATCGCAGCTCTGTCCCTCGTCTCTGCGATCGACGGGGTGATCAGGGGGGCTGCCTCGGAGATCGGATCTGCCGCGAGCTCCGGGCTGGCTCGTGTCGTGAGAGAACCCCCAGGCCGTCCCGTTCTCACGGGATCGGATCTGGGGGTTCTGCTGGAGCCGCCTGCCGGAATCGAACCGGCGACCTATTCATTACGAGTGAATCGCTCTACCGACTGAGCTAAGGCGGCGCGACCGGACCGCGGCGGGCCACAGCGCGGATGACACCCTAGCACCGTCGGGCGGGCCGGTCACATCCGTGCGGACGTCGAAGCCGGGTCGAGATGCATGAGTGTTCGTCGTGTGTTCATCCTCACGTCGGTGCGAATCCGCGACCGCGCTCGGACCGGGGGAGAGCATGGTCGCTGCAGCCCCTCGTGCTGAGCGAGGCCCCTCCTGCTCCGAGACCGCTGCTGCACGGCGCGCTGAGCAGGCATCGATCGCTGAAGGACCGCAGATGACCCTCCGCCCAGACATCGTCCGCAATCTCCGCCTGGCGTTCATCGACATGTCGGGGACGTCCTTCGAGGACAACGGGATCATGGAGCGCGCCTTCACCCGCACGCTCGAGAAGCTGGGCATCGCCGCGGACTCGCCGCGCTTCACGGGCATGCTCGGCTTCGTGCGCGACACCCTGGGCCAGTCCAAGGTCCGCGTCTTCCAGCACCTCTTCGAGGACGAGCCTGCCGTCGCCGCCGAGGCCAGCCGCGAGTTCGAGCGCCAGTTCGACGAGCTGCTGCGCACCGACGCCGTCACTGCCGTCCCGGGCGCCGAGGACGTCATCCTGGGGCTGCGGGAGTCCGGGCTGAAGGTCGTGCTGGCCACCGGCTACAACCGCCACAGCCAGAACCAGATCCTGGAGCACCTGGACTGGATGGGTCTGGCCGATCTGAGCCTGTGCCCCTCCGACGCCGGCCGCGGCCGCCCCTACCCGGACATGATCCTCACGGCGCTGCTGGCCCTGGACCTCGCCGACGTCCGCGAGGTCATGGTCGTGGGCGACACCGCCGCGGACATGCTCTCCGGGCGCCGGGCGGGATCCCGCGCCAACGTGGGCGTGCTGACCGGAGCCCACCGCGAGGACTCCCTGCGCACCTCGGGTGCCGACGCGGTCGTGGACTCCATCCGCGACATCCCCGGCCTGCTCGAGCTGCCGCTGCGCTCGCACGCCTCCTGAGCGCGGCCTCCGCTCAGATGCCGGCGTCCCGGCAGACCGTGCCCTCCTCCGGGAGGATGCCCTCGAGGAGATAGGCGTCGACCGCCTCGACGATGCACCCGTTGCCCGAGGAGTAGGAGACGTGGCCCATGCCCTCCCGGGTGAGCAGGGTGGCCCGTCCCAGCTGCTCGGTCAGGGCCTCGGACCAGGCATACGGGGTCGCCGGGTCCTCGGTCCCGCCCACGACCAGGATCTCGGAGTCGCCCGAGTACTCCGCCGGCTCGTCCGGATCCTCCTCGACCGGTCCGTACGGCCAGCCCTGGCAGGCCGCCTCCGCGTAGCCGAGGTAGGGGCCGAAGGTCGGCGCCCGCTCGGTGAGCTCCTGCTGCTGGGCCGCCATGTCCTGGTCGGTGACCGAGTCGTCGGTCGAGTCCAGGCAGTTGACCGCGCTGAAGGCGACGGTCGAGTTCCCGTGGTACGTCCCGTCCTCCTGGCGCCCGTGGTTGAGGTCGGAGAGCTCCTGGAGGGCGTCGTAGTCGCCGTCCGAGGCGTCCCGCAGGGCCTGGTTGAGCCTGGGGTAGGTGGCGGTGCTGTACAGCGGCGTGATGATGCCCTCGGCCACCTGGACGGGGGTCACGCGTCGGCCGTCGGGCCCGGTGATCTCCTCGTCCGCGGAGCGGGCCAGGATCTGCTGGACCTCCTCCATGCCGTCGTCCGCGGAGCCGTCCGTGAAGCAGTCGGCGGAGTTCTGCGTGCAGTCCTCCATGAAGTCCCGCAGTGCGCTCTCGAATCCCACTGCCTGGCCCATGGCCACCTCGGAGTTCGAGGCCTGCGGATCGACGGCACCATCGAGGACGAACCGCCCCACGCGATCCGGGAACTGCCGGGCGTACTCGGCGCCGATGCGCGTGCCGTAGGAGAAGCCCAGGTAGTCGGTCCGGTCCTGGCCCAGGGCCGCGCGCATGACGTCCAGGTCCTTGGCCACGGAGGCCGTGTCCATGTGCTCCAGCACAGGTCCCGAGTGCTCTGCACAGCCCTCGCCGAGCTCCTTGTACTCCTCGCGCAGATCCTCTGCCGTGATGTCCTGGCCCACGAGTGAGGGCTGGGAGCGCCATGCGTCGAGGGCGGCGTCGTCGTCGAAGCACTGGATCTCGTCCGAGCGGGAGACGCCGCGAGGGTCGAAGGAGACGATGTCGTAGCCCTCGCGCAGATCGTCGCCGAACAGCGGACCGGACTGGGAGATCAGGTCCACCCCGGAGCCGCCCGGTCCGCCGGGGTTCACGACCAGCGCACCCTCCGGGGCATCCCCGGTCGAGGGAAGCCGCGCCATGGCCACCGTGGTGGTCTCGCCCTCGGGATCGGAGTAGTCCACCGGGACGGTGAGCTGCGCGCACTGCTGGTCGTCGCCGCCGAAGAACCCGGAGATCCCGCCGGAGTCCTCGCACGATCCCCAGTCGAGCTCCTGGGCGTAGAACTCGTCCATGCCCTGCGCAGCGCCCTCGGGTGCGGACTGGCCTCCGGCGGGGGAGTCGTCATCGGTGCAGGCGCTCAGCGCCAGGGCGCACACGGCCAGGGCAGCGGCCAGCCGCATCCGGCGGCGGGGGCGGTGGCTCATCCGGGGGGCATCCCATCTGTGGTGCGGGTTCGTGGTCCGGGCCGGCGCGCACGGGACGCGCCGACGGGCGGGCCTCAGAGCAGGGAGACGGCCATGGCCTCGAAGGCCAGTCCGGCGGCGGCGCTGGTGCGGATCCTGGTGCGCGTGCGGGCGATCGTGTCGATGCGCTCGAGGGACTCCTCGGGCGTGGAGTTCAGCGCGTGATCGCGCAGCGAGTCCGCGATGTGCTGGTTGACCAGCTCCGACCCGGTCTGCAGCTGCAGCGTGAGGGCATCGCGGTAGAACGTGGTCAGATCGATCAGGAAGCGGTCCAGGGTGTCCGTGCGCACGCGCTTGGAGCGGCGCTTCTGGTCCTCCTCCAGGCGCCGCAGGGCGCTGCGCACGTTGGGCGGCATCTTCCCGGACTCCGCGGCGCCCATGGAGGTCAGCAGGTGCGCGCGCTCCTCCTCGTCCCGGGCCTCCGACTCGGCGGTCGCCTCCTCCTCGGCCAGGCGCGTCAGCCGCCCTGCCTCGCGCACGGCATCCGAGACTCCGCCCAGCCGCAGAGGCATCTCGACGACCCGACGACGGCGCTCGCGGGCGTCGTCGTACAGGGCCAGCCGGCGCGCCACACCCACGTGGGACTGGGCCAGGCGGGCGCATTCCAGTGCGCGGGCCGCCGGCACGCCGTCGCGGCGCTCGAGCAGCTCGGCCACGGCCTCCACGGGCGGCACCCGCAGGGTGACGGGGCGGCAGCGCGAGCGGATGGTGACCAGGACGTCGCTGGGGCTCGGCGCGCACAGCAGCCAGATGGTCCCCGGCGGCGGTTCCTCGATGGCCTTGAGCATGACGTTGGAGGTCCGCTCGGCCATGCGGTCGGCGTCCTCGATCACCATGACCCGCCAGCGCCCCACCGACGGGCGGTCCTGAGCCCTGACCACGAGCTCGCGGGCCTCGTCGATGCGGATCTCGCTGTGCTCGGTGCGGAAGTGGGTGAGATCGGCGTGCGAGCCGGCGCGGACGGTGCGGCAGGCGGAGCACTCGCCGCAGCCGCGGTCGGCGGGATCCGGCTGCTCGCACAGCAGCGCGGCCGCCAGCGCGAGCGCTGCGTGGGAGCGCCCCGAGCCGGGCGGGCCGGTCACGAGCCAGGCGTGCGAGGGCTGCTCATCACGGGCAGCCCGGGCGAGCTGATCCACGACGGCGTCCTGCCCCACCAGGTCGTCCCAGACGCTCACGATCGCTGCCCTCCGGAGGCCCTCTGGGCCAGCAGGTCGAGAACACGCTCGCGGATCTGCGCCGCCAGCTCCTCCACGGGGGCGTCCGCCTGCAGCACGAGGTAGCGCTGCGGCGCCTGCCGGGCCAGCTCCAGGAAGGCCTGGCGGACCTCCTCGTGGAAGGGGGCGGGCTCCTGCTCCATGCGATCCGCGGCGCGCTCGGCCCGGCGAGCCCGCCCCGTCTCCTCGGGGACGTCGAGCAGCACGGTCAGATCCGGCAGCAGGCCGTCGACCGCCCACAGGTTCAGATCCCGCACGGTCTGCGTGCCGAGCTCGCGCGCCGCTCCCTGATAGGCCACCGAGGAGTCGAGGTAGCGATCGGTCAGGACCGTGATGCCCTCGCGCAGCGCAGGAAGAAGGGTGCGCTGGACGTGGGCGCTGCGCGAAGCGGCGAACAGCAGCGCCTCCGTGCGCGGATCCACCGGCGCGTGCTCGGGCTCCAGGACCAGGGAGCGGATCTGCTCGCCCAGGGCCGATCCGCCGGGCTCGCGGGTGAGCAGCACCGGCACGCCGCGCTCCCGCAGGGACTCGGCCAGCAGGCGCAGCTGCGTGGACTTGCCGGCGCCGTCGCCGCCCTCGAAGGCGATGAGAGCGGCAGGCGTGCTCGCTGGGCTGGTCTGGAACGTCACACGGACACTGTAGGGGCCGCGGCAGACATCGGCGCCGCCCCCATGAAGCGTGTGGGCGCGGCCGTCATAGGGTGAGGCCATGACTTCTCCGGATTCCGCCGCGCCCCGCCCGAACGCCGAGCAGCAGCCCTCGGGGGAGACCCTCCACGGGCGGCTGCGTCCGACCACGATCGCGGTCGCCGGCGGTCGCCCGGCCCCGGAGCGCGATGCTCCCGTCGGCCCGTCGATCGTGCTGAGCTCGACCTACCGCGGCGCGGGGGAGCCCGTGCCGGGCGAGCGCATGTACGGCCGCGCCAGCAACCCGACCTGGGACGACTTCGAATCCGTGCTGGGTCAGCTCGAGGGCTCGCCGCTGCCGTCGCTGGCCTTCGCCTCCGGAGTGGCCTCGATCTCGGCCGTGCTCTCGCTCGTGCCGCTGGGCGGCCGGGTCGTCGTGCCGGTGCACGTCTACATGGGCACCATGACGCTCGTGCGCGAGGCCGAGCAGGAGGGTCGGATCCGCGTCGATGCCGTGGATGTGACCGACACCGACGCCGTGCTGGCCGCCGCCGAGGGCGCAGATCTGGTGCTGCTGGAGTCGCCCACCAATCCCATGCTCGAGGTCGCCGACCTCCCGGAGATCCTGGCGGGCACCCGTCGCCTGGGTGTGCTCAGCTGCGTGGACAGCACCTTCACCACGCCCCTGCTGCAGCGTCCGCTGGCCTGGGGTGCCGACCTCGTCGTGCACTCGGCCACCAAGTACCTGGCGGGGCACTCGGACGTCGTCCTGGGAGCGGCCACCGCCGTGGATCCCGAGCTCCGCCAGCGCCTGCACGCCCATCGCTCCCGCCACGGCGCCATTCCCGGCCCGTTCGAGACCTGGCTGGCCCTGCGGGGGATCCGCACGCTGTCCCTGCGCGTCGAGCGCGCGGGTGCCAGCGCCGCCGAGATCGCCCGTCGCCTGCTCGAGCAGCCCGGCGTGCGCGCCGTGCGCTACCCGGGCCTGACGGAGGACCCCGGCCACGAGCGGGCCGCTCAGCAGCTGCAGGGCGGCTTCGGGGCGATCGTGGGACTGGAGGTCGACGGCGACGCCGCAGCGGCCGATCGTGTCGTCGAGGCCCTGCGCCTGTGGGTGCCGGCGACCTCGCTGGGCGGCGTCGAGTCGCTCGTCGAGCGCCGTCGCCGCCACCCCGAGGAGCCGCGCACGGTCCCGGAGTCGCTGCTGCGCCTGTCCGTGGGCATCGAGGACGTCGAGGACCTCTGGGAGGACCTCGAGCGGGCGCTGGCCGCAGTGGTCGAGCCCGCCGCCCGGTAGGATCGTGGCCATGTCCCTCACCTCCCTCATCCTCCTGGCCGTCGGGGTGGTCGACGTCGCCGTCATGGTGCTGGTGACCGTCCTGGCAGCCATGGCGTTCCTCCACTGCCTGTCCGCCAAGCCCATCCAGTTCCAGCGCGCGTTCAAGCGCACCCGGACCTTCTGGATGCTGGTGACGGGCGCCTGCCTGCTCTTCAGCCTGCTGATGACCGTTCCCGCGGTGATCGCGCTGCTCACCGGCGGCATCCCGCAGATGGGCCAGCTGATCTTCGTGCTGGTCGCGGCAACCGCCTCCGGCGTGTACCTGGCGGATGTCAAGCCCGCTGTCAACGTCGAGTCCTCGGGGCCTTCGGCCTGGTGACGCCGCCGGTCGCGGGTCAGCTCGGCACTCGCCCGTCGGTCCCTCAGGTGCGATACTCGGGGCATGGCTACTGAAGCGAAGTACAACCTGATCCTGCTCCGTCACGGGCAGTCCGACTGGAACGAGAAGAACCTCTTCACGGGCTGGGTGGATGTGCCTCTCACCGAGAAGGGCCGTGGCGAGGCGACTCGGGGCGGAGAGCTGCTCAAGGAGCGCGGTCTGCTCCCGGACATCGTGCACACCTCCCTGCTGCGCCGCGCGATCATGACGGCCAACCTGGCCCTGGATGCCGCGGATCGCCACTGGATCCCCGTCAAGCGCTCCTGGCGCCTCAACGAGCGCCACTACGGCGCCCTGCAGGGCAAGGACAAGGCGGAGATCCGCGAGAAGTACGGCGAGGAGCAGTTCATGACCTGGCGCCGCTCCTACGACGTCCCGCCGCCCCCCATCGAGGACGGCGACGAGTACTCGCAGGCCGGCGATCCCCGCTATGAGGACGTCCAGAACCTCCCGCGCACCGAGTGCCTCAAGGACGTTCTCGAGCGCTTCCTCCCGTACTGGGAGGACCAGGTCAAGTCGGACCTCAAGGCAGGGCGCACGGTCCTGCTGGCCGCGCACGGCAACTCGCTGCGCGCGCTCGTCAAGCACCTGGACGGCATCTCGGACGATGAGATCACCGGCCTGAACATCCCCACCGGCATCCCGTTGGTCTACGAGCTCGACGCCAACTTCAAGCCGATCACCCCCGGCGGCGAGTACCTGGACCCGGAGGCTGCGGCCGAGTCCATCAAGGCGGTCGCGAACCAGGGCAAGAAGTGAGGTGAGGCCTGCGCCCCGACCACCGGGGCGCAGGCCGGCAGCAGCGCTTCAGCGCACGGGGCCCGGACGCCATCAGGCATCCGGGCCCCGTCGTCGCTGGGTGCGGTGCTGCTCGCACCGTCCGGCTCAGGCCGGGGGCGCCCACTGCCCGGTCACCAGGTACGAGACCTTGCGGGCCACGGCGATCCCGTGATCGCTCATGCGCTCGAGATAGCGGGCCGAGAGCGTGACATCCACGGTCGTGTGCACCGGGGCGTCCCAGTCCGGTCGGCCCATGGCATCGAGGATCCCGCGGTGCACGGCGCTGACCTGCGCCTTCTGCTCGGCGATCCGGTCGTAGAGGGAGATGTCGCGCGTCTCGAGCATCTCGATGACCCCGTCCAGGATGACCAGGTCGAGCTCGAAGAGCCGCGCGTAGTCGTCGGCCAGACGCTCGGGGATCACGGCCTCCGGGAAGCGGCGGCGGGCATCCTGAGCCAGGTGCCGAGCCAGGTCGCCCATGCGCTCGAGCGAGGTGCTCATCCGCAGCGCGGCCACGAGGGTGCGCAGGTCGGAGGCCACGGGGGACTGGCGGGCCAGGATGTCGATCGAGCGCTCATCGAGCTCGTCCTGCAGCAGGTCGATCCGGGCGTCGTTGGAGATGACGCCCTGGGCGGTCTCGAGCTCGGTCTCCAGGAAGGCTGAGCGGGCCTCGGACAGCGCCTGACGCACGAGCCTGGCGATCGCCACGAGCTCATCGCCCACCTGCTTGAGCTCCGCCTGGAACACCGTGCGCATCCTGCGCCTCCCCTCGGGCGGCCCCTGCGCCCGGATAGGACGCCCGCCTCACTGCAATGATCGAAGAGTCGAGGCTACGCGCGCCGGCTGCAGCGCTGCCGGGCCTGCGGTGAACGGCGGGAGAACGTCCGGTGATCTCCTTGTGGCGCCCAGGCGTCGGCCCGTCCGACAGCGTCGAGGCGCACGCGTCGGCGCCCGGGGTGGCCCTACCCTGGGAGGGTGCAACCCCTGCTTCTCGCGCTCCTGTCGGGGCTGATCGGACTGCTGCTCGGACTCAGCGGTCTCTTCGCCCTGCGCGGGACCTCCCGGCGCAGGATCGAGGCGGCGGAGATCGGCGAGCCCCAGCTGCCGCACGGCGCCGCGGACGTCCTGTCGGTCATGGGCCCCGCCTACGTGGTCGTGGACGGGGTCGACGGAGTCGTGCGCGCCTCACCGGCCGCCTACGCCTTCGGCCTGGTGCGCGGGCATTCGATCGTGCGCGACGAGCTGCTGGGCATGATCCGGGCGGCCCGGGCCTCCGGCGTGACGGAGGAGCGCCGCGTCGAGATCGGCCGCGGGGCGGAGAACACCGGCGTGATCGTGCTCGACGTGCGCGTGGCCGTGCTGGGCGATGAGTTCGTGCTGCTGCTGGCCGAGGACCAGACCGAGATCGTCCGGGCCCAGTCGGTGCGCAGCGACTTCGTGGCCAACGTGTCCCATGAGCTGAAGACCCCGGTGGGCGCCATCCGGCTGCTCGCCGAGGCCATCGAGGACGCCGCCGAGGACGAGGACGCCGTGCGTCACTTCACGTCCCGGCTGCATCGCGAGTCGGAGCGGCTGACCCTGCTGGTGCAGGACATCATCGAGCTCTCGCGCCTGCAGGGCCAGAACGTCGTGACCTCCGGCGGGCCCGTGGAGCTCGGGCGCGTGGTGGCCGAGGCCGTGGACCGCAACCGCATGACGGCGGAGTCCCGGGACATCAGCCTGGTGATCGGCGGCTCCGTCGATGCTCCGGCCTTCGGCGACGCCGACATGCTGACCACCGCAGTGCGCAACCTGATCGACAACGCCATCCGCTACTCGCCTCCGGGCACGCGGGTGGGCGTGGGGCTGCGCCAGCGAGACGGCATGGCCCTGATCGCGGTGACGGACCAGGGCCCGGGCATCCAGCAGAGCGAGCAGGATCGGATCTTCGAGCGGTTCTACCGCGTGGACTCGGCGCGCTCCCGTCAGACCGGAGGCACCGGTCTGGGGCTGAGCATCGTCAAGCACGTGATGCAGCAGCACGGAGGCAGGGTGGACATCTGGTCCGAGGAGGGCCAGGGCTCAACCTTCACGCTCTGCATCCCGCTGATGAGCGAGCAGGGCGGCGGGAAGCAGGGCCAGGAGGACCAGGCCGACGGCGCCGAGGGCGCTGCGGCGAACGATGCAGAGCAGGCCGCTTCCGGCCGCCGGGGCCGTCGCCCCGTGCGCGCCGGGACGGCCCGACGAGAAGGAGGAGAGTCCGCATGACCCGGATCTTGATCGTGGAGGACGAGGAGTCCCTGTCCGAGCCCCTGGCCTACCTCCTGGGCAAGGAGGGATTCGACCCTGAGGTCGTGGCCGACGGCCAGGCCTCGCTGGAGGAGTTCGATCGCGCCGGCGCGGACCTCGTCCTGCTCGATCTCATGCTGCCGGGCCTGTCCGGCACGGAGGTCTGCAAGGCGCTGCGCCAGCGCTCGAACGTCCCGATCATCATGCTCACGGCCAAGGATGCCGAGATCGACAAGGTCCTCGGCCTCGAGCTGGGTGCCGACGACTACGTGACCAAGCCGTACTCGTCGCGCGAGCTCGTGGCGCGCATCCGCGCCGTGCTGCGCCGCCGCTCCGAGCCCGAGGAGCTGGTCTCGGCGACCGTGCAGGCCGGACCCGTGCGCATGGACATCGAGCGCCACGTCGTCACGGTCGAGGGCGAGACGGTGAACATGCCGCTCAAGGAGTTCGAGCTTCTGGAGATGCTGCTGCGCAATGCGGGCCGCGTGCTGACCCGAGGACAGCTCATCGACCGCGTGTGGGGCTCCGACTACGTGGGCGACACCAAGACCCTCGACGTGCACGTCAAGCGGCTGCGCTCCAAGATCGAGCCCGACCCCTCGGATCCGCGGCACCTGGTGACGGTGCGAGGGCTCGGCTACAAGTTCGAGGTCTGAGGCCCCCGCCGCGGCTCCACCGCGGCGGGCAGAGCGACGGCGGGGCGGCGACCTGATGGTC
>ENA-OOKA01000074-OOKA01000074.1-human-skin-metagenome-genome-assembly--contig:-NODE-74-length-35100-cov-6.874961_pt1 | contig 35100 bp, 25 predicted proteins | sample MGYA00248825_ERZ500995 | MGnify/ENA primary metagenome ERZ500995 (study PRJEB25958, sample SAMN03398540) | human skin metagenome | study: EMG produced TPA metagenomics assembly of the Human Skin...
GCGTGCGGGGGCTCGCGGACGTCTGCCGCGCCGCGGCGGGCAGCGGCGGGGGGGTCGGGAGCGATGCGTTCATTCGGCGCCCCTTGCGATGGGCCCGGCCGGGGCCGGGGACACGTCGGTGTGCTGGGGCCACCGTAGCCGCGAGCGCCGTCGCCGCGTGCACCCGACCACGAAGGTGGCGCGGCTCACCTCCTCGCTGCGCGAGATCGCCGAGGTGCGCGTTCACCCGAGCGTGATCGTGCACGACCGTCCCCGGTGGTCAGACCCTCTCGAGCACCCCCACCAGGAAGTCGTCCGCGGCGGGGCGGAGGTCCCAGGTGGAGAAGCGCTGGGCGAGCACGAGCCCGGCCGCGGCGGAGTCGGCCGTGAAGTCCTCGATCGCGTAGCCGCGGTCGAGCCCGAAGCCGATCACCAGGCGACCCTCCGGCGCGAGATGCGCGGCCAGCGCCGTGAGCGCCGGCCGGCGCTCCGCCCCCGCGAGGAAGGTCAGCACGTTCCCCGCGCACACCTCGAGATCGAACTGCTCGCGCTCCCCATGCCCATCGACCAGGTCCAGCTCCGCGAGGTTCCCCACCTCCCAGCGCCCAGCCGGCTGCTCGGCACAGGCCACCTCGATCAGGTGCGGATCGAGGTCGACGCCGACGACCCGGTGTCCGGCCCGCGCCAGGCGCCCGCCGACCCGCCCCGTGCCGCACCCGGCATCGAGGATCCGCGAACCGCGCGGCGCCATGGCGTCGATCAGCCGCGCCTCGCCGTCCAGGTCCTGTCCGGCCGCGGCGAGGCGCTTCCAGCGTGCGGCGTAGCCGGCCGCATGCTCAGGATCGCGCCGCACCGCGGCCGTCCACAGGTTCGCGTCAGGGCCGATGCCGGGGATCGTCATGACCCCATTGTCGGGCCCGCCCTCAGGCGTACGCGCGCGAGTCGTCCCGGATCTGGCCCACGAGCTCCTCGAGCATGTCCTCGAGGGTGACCACGCCGATCACCTCGCCGCCGGGACCGGTCGCCGCACCGAGGTGCGCACCGGAGCCCTGCATCTCGGCGAGCGCGTCGCGCAGCGGCTGGTCGCCGCCGATCCGGGGCAGCGCCCGGATCCGCTCCGCGGGGATCGGCTCGTCGCGCGTGGCCTGGACGGCGTCGAGCAGGTCCTTGATGTGGACGTAGCCGGTCAGGCGCCCGTCGGCCGCCTTCACGGGGAAGCGGGAGTAGCCCTCGACGGCCGCGGCCTCCGCCTGGGCGGCGGTGGCGCCCTCGGGCAGGGTCGAGACCTTCTCGAGCGGGATGACCAGGTTCGCGACCGAGCGGGCCTCGAAGCGCAGGGCGCCCAGCAGCAGCGCCTCGTCGTTGTCCTCGAGCAGTCCGCCCTCGCGGGACTCGCTCACCATCGCCGCGACCTCGTTGCGGGTGAAGGCGCTGGTGACCTCGTCCTTCGGCTCGATGCCCATCATCCGCAGCACGAGGTTGCCGATGGAGTTCAGCAGCCACAGCAGCGGCCGCAGCACGGTGACGATGCCCATCAGCACCGGCGCCAGGACAAGCGCCATCCGCTCGGGGCCGGCGAGCGCGATGTTCTTGGGCACCATCTCGCCGAAGACGACGTGAAGGTAGGTGACCAGGGACAGCGCGATCACGAAGCTGATCGGGTGGGTGAGCGCGCCCGGCACGCCGATCGCCTCGAAGGGGCCCTCGAGCAGGTGCGCGATCGCGGGCTCGCTGATCGCGCCGAGCGCGAGGGAGCAGACGGTGATGCCCATCTGGGCGCCCGCCATCATGAGGGAGACCTGCTCCATCGCGGAGATCGTGACCTTCGCGGCCCAGTTCCCCTCGAGCGCCTTCGGCTCGATGACGGAGCGCCTCGCGGAGATCAGCGCGAACTCCGCGCCGACGAAAAAGGCGTTCAGGAGCAGCAGGACCAGGGTGGCCAGCAGGCCGACGTAGTCGCTCATCGGGCCACCTCCTCGTCCTCGGCCCGCACATCCGTCTCGTCGGGCACCGCCTCGACGATCACGTGCACGGTCTCGATCCGCATCCCGTCGATCTCGACGACGACGATCCGCAGGCGCGCCGGCTCCTCGCCGGGCACCGGGTCGGTGTCCACGACGATCTCGTCGCCGACCTCGGCCAGACGGCCGAGCTCCATCGTGACCAGGCCGCCGAGGGTGTCGTAGTCCTCGTGCTCGGGCACGGTGACGCCGAGCCGCTCGGTCGCCTCGTCGGGACGCATGCGCGCATCGAGGTCCCAGGACCCGTCGGGCTCGGGGGTGTCGTCCGTCTCCTCGTCGTGCTCGTCACGGACCTCCCCGACGATCTCCTCGACGAGATCCTCGAGGGTGATGAGGCCGGCGTGGTCGCCGAACTCGTCGACGACGACGGCCATCTGCAGGCCGCCGGCGCGGAGGGTGTCCATCAGGTCGTCGAGCGGCACCGTGTCCGGCACGAACGTGGCCGGGCCCATGACGGCGTCGACCCTGGTGGTGGGCCGTTCGTCGAAGGGGACGGCGAGGCCGTGGCGGATGTGCGCGACGCCCGCGATCTCGTTCTCGTCGTCCTGCACGGGGAAGCGGGAGTGCCCGGTCTCGCGGGCGAGCTCCAGCAGGTCGGCGACGGTCTGGTCGACCTCGAGGGAGTCGACCCGGCCGCGGGGCACCATCGCGTCGTGCGCGCGGCGGTCGCCGAAGGCGAGGGTGCGCTGGACCAGCGAGGCGGTCTCCTCGGCGAGGGCACCCTCGTCGGCGGAGCGCTTGACCAGCACGGACAGCTCGTCGGCGCTGCGGGCGGAGCTCAGCTCCTCCTGCGGCTCGACGCCGAGCGCCCGCACCACCGCGTTCGCGTTGCCGTTGAACAGGCGGATCGGGAGGGCGAAGATCGTGCTGAACAGGCGTTGGAAGCCGACGACGAGCTTCGCGGTGCGCAGCGGCTGTGCGATCGCCATGTTCTTGGGGACCAGCTCGCCGAAGATCATGGTCATGCCGGTGGCGAGGACCAGGGCGAGAGCGACCGACGCGGAGCGGGCCGCGACCTCGCTGAGCCCGGCGTCCACGAGCGGCGGGCCGACGAGGGCCGCGATCGCGGGCTCGGCGAGGAAGCCGATGCCGAGGTTGGTGACCGTGATGCCCAGCTGCGCTCCGGAGAGCTGCGTGGAGAGGGTCTTCATTCCCCGCAGGACACCGCCGGCGCGCTTGTCGCCGCTCTCGGCGGCGGCCTCCACGTCATTGCGGTTGACCGTGATCAGGGAGAACTCCGCGGCGACGAAGGCGCCGCAGGCCAGCACGAGCAGGAGCCCGATCGCCAGCGAGACGAGGGGACCGATCAGATCCATGGATGGATCCCCCCGCGGGAAGTGAATGAGTGCAGGCCCGAAGGCCTGGGACTGTCACTGGGGGCGTCGCTGGCGGCGCTCATGATCTCCTGGTGCTCCTGGGGAACCCCGCCGTCTCTCGGCGGGGAATGCAGGAATGCTACAGCCCGCCCCCTGGGCGGCGGGAGGGAATGCGGGCGAGCGCTCAGCGCCCGTCCGCGTCGGCGGCCCGGCGCTGCAGGAAGGCGGCGACGGCACGCAGCTCGATCTCGTCGACCGCGTGCCCGAGCTGCGGGCGGCGCTCCTCCTCGAGCGCAGTGTGCGCGCTCATGAACTCGCGGACCGCCTGCTCCCGCTCGGGGTCGTAGAGGGGGTCCATCCCGCCGTGGCCCCACAGCGCGGGCGGACGCACCTCGGCGAGCGCGGCATCGCCCTCCATCGCGGCGGGGAACGGGAAGCCGGAGAGGTTCACGACGAATTGGAGCGCATGCGGATCGCGGCGCAGGAGCTGGAGGGCGAGCGCACCGCCCTGGGAGAACCCGATCGCGCCGACGACGGGGCGCTCCTGCGCGGCGATCCACTCCTCGACGGCCGCGGCCGAGGACTCGATCGCCTCGGGCCGATCCGGGTCCAGGGGCATGTCGAACCAGGCATAGCCCTGCACATACCGGAAGATCCCGCGCACGGAGACGTACTCGAAGACAGGCGGGAGGAAGGGCACGAGGCCCGCGAGGTCGCGCTCGTCGCTGCCGAGCCCGTGCATCAGCAGCACGATCGGGGCGTCCTGCGCGCCGCCGCGCTCCACGGCGCTCTGGTCGAGGTGCGGGGAGATCAGCTCCACGGAGCCGTACTGGGGCGAGGTCGTCATGGCACGAGGCTATCGACTCGCAGGCGTCGGGGCAGGGAAGAACCCCCAGGTCGCGCGGTGCGCTGGTCGGAAGGACGAGGTCCGACCCCTGGGGGTCCCGGCAGCTCGGTGGTATTCGCTGCGCGTCCGGATGAACGGTCGCCTCAGCGGCGAGCCACCTCACATGTCCGATAAGAAATCACTTCTCGGATCACCTCCTTCCCTGTGTGCTCACACCGTAGACCCGTCGTCACCCGCGCGCAACGGATTAAACGGGGACGGCGTCGCCGCAGGTCAGGCCAGGGGCGGTTCCTGCTCGGGGAGGATCTCGTCCAGCCCGCCGTCCTCGCGGGCGAGCTGGTCGAGCTGCTCGTCGTCGACGTCGGCCTCCATGCGGTCCTCGTCGCGGTTGCCCTGCTCGGCGGCGGCGGACTCGTCGGCTCCGCGCGCGACGTCCTCGTCGAAGCCGTACCCATCAGCGTTGCGGGAGTCGCGCCCCTCGGCGACGACGCGGTCCGTCTCCAGGGCGTCGTCGATGCTCGTCTCGCCGGGCTCGGCGGCAGTCGGATCGAAGCTCTCGGTCATGGACTTCCTCCTAGGCGGTGAGCGCGTCGATGATCGCGGCGTTGAAGGCGTCGAGATCATCAGGGGTGCGCGAGGTGATCAGGCGATAGCCACCCGCTTCGTCGACGACGACCTCCTGATCGGTCCAGTTCGCGCCGGCGTTGACGAGGTCGGCGCGGATCGTCGGCACCGAGGTGAGGTCGCGACCTTCGGCGAGGCCGGCGTCCACGAGCAGCCAGGGGGCGTGGCAGATCGCGGCGACGGGCTTGGCGTCCGCGGCGAAGGCCCGCGTGACCTGCTGGACGGTCTCGTCGGCGCGCAGCTGGTCGCCGTTGAGGGTGCCACCGGGGAGGACGAGGGCGTCGAAGTCGGAGGCCTTCACCTGGTCGTAGGTGGTATCCACCGGGACCTCGGGGCCGGGGTCCCGATCACCGGCGAGCGTCTTCACGACGCCGGGCTCCGTCGCCGCGACCGTCACGGTCGCTCCCGCTTCCCGCAGCGCGGCGATCGGCTTCGTCAGCTCGTCGGACTCGGTGCCGAAGTTGGTGGTCATCACGAGGATGCGTCGATCGTTCAGGGCAGCCATGGGGCTCTCCTTCCATCGGGAACACCGTCGACGCTAGCACCGCCGGGCAGTCGTCGCCCTCCCGCTCGACCGACCGTTCGGGGGCGCCCCTCAGGTGCCGCAGAAGGTCAGGAAGGCATCGCCCCCGTCGCCCGGCCCCTCGAGATCCTCGAGCCCCTCCCGCCGTTCGAAGGGCGAGCCCACGGCGTCGAGCATCCTCAGCACCGGTGCCGTGTCCCCCAGGTGCGCGGCCCGCAGCGCCGCCTCGAGATGGACGTTGCGGGGGACGTACAGCGGGTTCGCGCGGCACATCGTCGCACGGGCCTCGTCGGCCGATTCCCCGTCGCCCCGCAGCGCTTCCCAGCGCCGCCACCAGTCCTCGAACGGCGCCGGCTCCGCGAACAGCCCCGCCGCCGTGCCCCCGCCGAGCTCCCGGAAGAACCCCGTGTGGTCCACCCGCTGCTCCTCGAGCAGGGCGAACAGAGCCTCCCCGAGCTCCCGCACCTCGCCCCGCTCCCCGCGGACGCCGAGCTTCGCCGCGAGCCCGTCGGCGTACGCGTCGAGATACCTGCTCTCGAACCCCTCGAGCACCGCAGTCGCCCTGGCCACCGCGGCATTCGGCTCCTCATCGATCACCGGCAGCAGCGCCTCGGCGAAGCGGGAGAGGTTCCACAGCGCGATGCCGGGCTGGTTGCCGTAGGCGTAGCGGCCGCCGCGGTCGATCGAGCTGAACACGGCACCGCGGCGGTGCACGTCCAGCACGGCGCAGGGCCCGTAGTCGATGCCCTCGCCGGACAGCGCCACGTTGTCGGTGTTCATCACCCCGTGCACGAAGCCGAGCAGCATCCACTGCGCCACCAGCTCCGCCTGCGACTCGGACACGGCCTGCAGCAGTCCCAGCGGCCCGTCGGCCGACGGGTGGTGCCGGGCGATCGCGTGGTCGACGAGCCGCCCCGTCACCTCGGGCCCCAGGTGCCAGGAGGCGTACTCGACGGTCCCCACCCGCAGATGGCTCGCGGCGACCCGCACCAGCAGCGCCCCGGGCTCGTCGGTGACGCCCTGGCGCGGCGCGATCCGCTCCCCGGTGGTGAGCACGGCGAGGGCGCGCGTGGTGGGGACGCCGCAGGCGTGCAGCCAGCGTCCGATCACGGCCTCGCGCAGCATCGGCCCGAGCGGCGCCTTCCCGTCCCCGCCCCGCGCGAAGGGCGTCCTGCCCGCCCCCTTCAGATGCAGGTCCCGGGTCCTGCCCCGGGCGTCGACGATCTCCCCCAGCAGCACCGCTCGGCCGTCGCCGAGCTGAGGGTTCGCGGTGCCGAACTGGTGGCCGGCGTAGGCCTGCGCGACGGTGCCCTCGATCTGCCCGGTCAGCAGCGCCATCCCGTCCTCGCCCCGCAGCCAGTCGGGGTCCAGGCCCAGCTCACGGGCGAGCTCCTCGTCGAGCCAGACGAGCTCGGGGCGCGGTGGGACGTCGGCCCGCCACGGCGTCGAGAGCTCGGGCAGCGCGGCGGCGTAGTTCTGATGGATCTCGGGCACGGCTCACCTCTTCCGCCCCAGGCTACGCCGCGACCATTGACACCCCTGCGAGCCGTCTTGGAGGCTTCGAGGACTCGGCCCGCGAGGGCGGGCCGCGTGAAGGCAAGGAGGCCTCCATATCCAGCAACCGCGCGATCGCCTACCAGGGCCCGGGGAAGGTCGACGTCGTCGACATCGACTACCCGACCTTCGAGCTGAAGGACGGTCCCGGGGTGAACCCCGCGAACGTCGGCCGCAAGCTCCCCCACGCGGCGATCCTGAAGGTCGTCACCACCAACATCTGCGGCTCGGACCAGCACATGGTCCGCGGCCGCACCACCGCCCCCGAGGGCCTCGTGCTCGGCCACGAGATCACCGGCGAGGTCGTCGAGAGCGGACCGGGCGTGGAGTTCATCAAGGAGGGAGACCTCGTCTCGGTCCCCTTCAACATCTCCTGCGGCCGCTGCGAGATGTGCAAGACGGGCCGCACCGAGATCTGCCTGAACGTGAACCCGGACCGTCCCGGCAGCGCCTACGGCTATGTCGACATGGGCGGTTGGGTGGGCGGCCAGGCCGAGTACGTGGTGGTCCCCTATGCCGACTGGAACCTGCTGAGGTTCCCGGACAAGGACCAGGCCATGGAGAAGATCCTGGACCTGACCATGCTCTCGGACATCTTCCCCACCGGCTTCCACGGCGCCGTCTCCGCGGGCGTGGGCCCGGGCAAGTCGGTGTACATCGCGGGCGCGGGCCCCGTCGGCACCGCCGCCGCCGTGGGCGCGCAGCTGCTCGGCGCGTCGGTCGTGATCATGGCCGACATGAACGCGGACCGCCTCGCGAACGCGGCGACGTTCGGCTGCGAGACGATCGACGTCTCGAAGGAGGACCCGCGCGAGGGCATCGCCCGGATCCTCGGCCGCGAGGAGGTCGACGCAGGCGTGGACGCCGTGGGCTTCGAGGCGCGCGGGCACGGCAAGGACGCGGCCGAGGCTCCGGCGACGGTGCTGAACACGCTCATGGACATCACCCGCGCCGGCGGCGCGCTCGGCATCCCCGGCCTGTACGTGACCGGCGATCCGGGCGGCATCGACGAGAACGCGAAGGTCGGCTCGCTCTCGATGCGGTTCGGCCTCGGCTGGGCGAAGTCGCTCAGCTTCACCACCGGCCAGTGCCCGGTGATGCGCTACCACCGCCAGCTCATGGAGGCGATCCTCCACGACAAGGTGCAGATCGCCGATGCCGTGAACGCCACCGCGATCTCGCTGGACGACGCACCGAAGGGCTACGCCGAGTTCGACTCCGGCGTCGCCAAGAAGTACGTCATCGACCCGCACGGCGTGACCGGCAAGGTCCAGGCCATCTGACCTGGCGCGACACCTGACATCGGTGTGAGGGCGACCAGCCCTCACACCGATGTCAGGTCACCCGACGTTCACCCCGACACTACCCAGGTGTCTCCCAGGTCACATACGGTGCTCGAGGCCCTCCCCTCCAGCGAGCAGGATCCTCGATGCCCTCCGCGCCCCGCACCCCCGTCCTCGCACAGACCCGCTGGCTCGCGCTCCTCGCGGCCTTCGCCCTCCTCCTCCCCGCACTCCCGACCTTGCCGGCCGCGCCCGCCGCGGCGGAGGTCACCGACGGACAGCTCGCCGAGGGCGGGGTGCTGCGCGACTCGCGGGACTACCGCGTCGCGCCGAGCCTGGACCTCACCACCTTCTCCCGCCTCGAGGAGGGAGGCTGGAAGGAGGGCAGCGTCCTCACCGCCGACCTCACCGAGTCGACCCTCTCGGTCGACGTCACCGACGACGGCACCGTCACGGGCCGTTCCCCGCTGACCGACGTGATGCACGCCGGCGAGCGCGGCGACCGCGCCGTCGCCGCGGTCAACGGCACCTTCTTCGACATCAACCACTCCGATGCGCCGCTGCGCACCTCGATGAGCTCCGCCGGCGTGCGCATGGGCACCTCCCAGGCGATGCCCGCGCTCACGCTCGCCGACGGGAAGGCCGCGATCCAGGCCCTCTCCGCCTCCGGCGAGCTCACCACGGCCGACGGCGCCGTCCACGAGCTCGAGGGGATCAACAACCCCTCCCTGCCCGAGGACGGGATCGGGGTGTACACCCCGGCGTGGGGCGACTACACGCTGGACCGGCCCGTCGGCGCGCCCGAGGCGATGGCCGAGGAGATCGCGCTGGCGACCGTCGTCGACGGCACTGTCACCGAGGTCACGGAGGTGCGGGATTCCGCCGGTGACCCGGAGATCCCCGAGGACGGACAGGTGCTGCTGGGCCGGGAGGACGGCGCCGACATGGTCGCGGACCTCGAGGTGGGCGACGCGGTCGACATCGAGATCGGCCCCGACCAGGACGTCGACCTCGGCATCGCCGGCAGCCACCAGATCCTCGAGGGCGGCGAGGTGCCGGACATGGGCGAGGATTCCCTGGTCACGACCTCCCATCCCCGCACCGCCGTGGGCGTCAGCCGGGACGGCAGCAAGCTGTTCGTGCTGGTCCTGGACGGCCGCAGCACCGCGTCCACGGGGATGACCCTGCCGGAGATGGGGCAGATCCTCGAGGACATGGGCGCGCACAACGCCGTCAACCTCGACGGCGGCGGCTCCTCGGCGCTGGCCGCCCGCACCGCCGGAAGCGAGAGCGAGGCGATCTGGAACAGCCCGTCGGACGGGGTCGTGCGCGAGGTGCCCAATGCGCTGGTGTTCTACTCCGACGCCCCGGCCGAGGAGCTCGCCGACGTGCAGACGAACCTCGCCCTCGAGGGCGAGGACGCCGTCTTCCCCGGCCTGCAGCGCTCTCTGGAGGCGACCGGCCTCGCCGCCGACCTCTCCCCGGTGATGGCCGACGGCGCCTTCACCGCGGAGGGCGCGGTGGAGCTCGAGCAGTCCGACCAGGCCGGCGCCGTCGTGCGCGGCACAGGTCTCGGCGGCGGCGCCGTCACGTACACCGCCGCGGGCCATGAGGCACGGCAGGACCTGCGCGTGCTCGGCGAGCCCGTCGGCCTGCAGGCCTCGGAGCGCTCGCTGAACCTCCCGGACGCCGAGACCTCCCGCACCGTGGCTCTGACCGGCTACGACGCCGACGGCCGTCGGGCCCGGGTCGAGGCGGCGGACGTGGAGACCACGGCCTCCGACGGCTTCGAGGTCACCGACGACGGCCTCGGCAGCTGGGGCGTGCGCGCGACCGGCGAGGCCGCCACCGGCACGCTCAGCCTCCGCGCCGCGGGCCTGGAGACCACGGTCGCGCTCACCCACGGCACGGAGGAGCAGCAGGTCCTGGACTTCTCGGACCTCTCCGCCTTCCGCGACGACGCGGCTCGGGCGACCGGCTCCTTCGAGGCGGCCGACGGGCCGGCCGGCGAGGACGGCGAGCCGACGCCAGGCGTGCGCATGACCTACGACTTCACCACCTCCTCGGCGACCCGCGGCTACTACCTGGTCGCGGACGATCCGGTGACGGTGGAGGGCTCCACGCAGGCGCTGACGATGGACGTGCTCTCCGACGGCAGCGGTGCCTGGCCCCGGCTGCAGGTGCGCGACGGCGAGGGCACGGTGACGAACCTCGACGGCGAGAACCTGGACGGCGAGGGCTGGCAGAGCGTGCGCTTCACGGTGCCGGAGGGGCTGCCGCAGCCGCTGACCGTCGAGCGTCTGCGGATCATGGAGACCCGCCCGGAGGCGCAGTACACGGGCGACATCACCGTCGCGAACCTCCGCGCGACCACCACCCCGCAGGCCGAGCTGCCCGAGGAGCCGCGGATCCACGACGCGGCGCTGCTGGCCAACGGCGAGGTCTCGGACCGCCCGCAGCGGATCGCGGTGATGAGCGATGCCCAGTTCGTCGCCGCCGCCCCGGACTCGGACGCCGTCGAGGGCGCGCGCCGCACCCTTCGGGAGATCCAGGAGGCCGACCCGGATCTGCTGGTCATCAACGGTGACCTGGTCGACGAGGCCTCGCCGGAGGACTTCGCCCTCGCCCAGCGGATCCTCGAGGAGGAGTGGATAAGCGACATCCCGTACGTCTACGTTCCCGGCAACCACGAGGTGATGGGCGGGGGCATCGCGCACTTCGAGGAGGCGTTCGGGCCGACGTCGACCGCGCAGGATCTCGGCGCGACGAAGGTCATCACGATGAACAGCGCCCCCGGCACCCTCGCCGGAGACGGCCTGGGCCAGCTCGAGATGCTCGAGGAGCAGCTGGGTGCGGTGGCGGAGTCCGACGCGCTCACCGGGGCGGTCGTGTTCTTCCACCACCCGACCGTCGATCCGCTGCCGAGCGAGTCGAGCCAGCTCTCCGATCAGCGGGAGGCCCGGGCGATCGAGGAGCAGCTCGCCGAGTTCCGGCGCACGACGGGCAAGTCCGTCGCGCTGGTGAACGCTCATGCGGGCGTGTTTCACGGCGGCGCGGTCGAGGGCGTGACCACGCTGGTGAACGGCAACTCGGGCAAGTCACCGGCGGGGACGCCGGCGACGGGCGGGTTCACGGGCTGGACGTTGCTGGGCATCGATCCGGCCTCGGGCGTGGTCGGCCAGAATCCCACCACCGAGGACCGGGTCGACTGGCTCGCGGCGGAGACCCGCCCGTGGGTCGACTCCCTCGCGGTCGAGGGCCGGGACCAGCTGGCGGTGGGCGAGGTCGGCGAGGTCTCGGCGACGCTCACGCAGGACGGCCGGGAGGTGCCGGTCGCCTGGCCGGTCACCGCCCAGTGGGGCGGCGCCGGGGTGCAGGTCGCGACCGGCGGCGCGGGCGACGAGCAGGTGGACCGCCGTGCTGTCGTCCGGGTGGACCCGCGCACCGGGGAGATGACGGGACTGCGACGCGGCGCCGCGACGGTGACCGTCACAGTCAATGGCGAGACGGCACGGCTGACGGTGCAGGTCGCCGGCGAGGGCCGGTGAGCTAGAACGGCGGGTCGCCGAGCGCGGCGATCGCGTCGGGGTCCGGCGGCCGGAGCCGGCTGCGCAGGTGGAGGTGGGCGATGGCCATCGCCTTGCGACGCTGCTCGTCGACCCGTTCTCGTCGTGGCCTGGCCCGCTCGGCGGCGGCGAGCCGCTCTGCGTCGGCGTGGAGGCGCTGGTGGATCCGCCAGGCGGCTTCGAGTGCCTCGGCGGTGACCGGGGTGACGAGGTCGGTGTGTTCGACGGTGCGGGCGCGGACGCCGCCGTCGATCTCCCAGTCGGTGGTGACCGGGCCGGGAGCGTCGTCGGGCTCTCGGGTGGGGTCGGGAACGCGGGTGGGGTCGAGGAGCCCGGCGGTCTTGAGCTGGTGGTGGCTCCAGCAGAGCCGGTGCAGTTCGCGAGCGAGGTCTGCCCGCCCTCGTCGGGATGGTCGTGGTCGTACTCGAGGATGTGGTCGTCCTCCGCGGCGAGCCGGGTGGGCCTCCCGCATCCGGGCACGGCGCAGACGGGGTGGCGCATCCGCAGCTGGAGCCTCATCTGTGCGGTCGGCGCATAGGACTCGGCGACCGCGTCGCAGGGGGCGCCGATGATCGGATCGGTGAGGATCCTCAGCCAGGTCGACTCCCCGGCTGCGAGATCGCGGGCGAGCTCGGCCGGGATCGGGGTGAGCCCATCGAGCATCGCGGGGGTGTTCTCCAGTCCCATGAGCGTCGCCACCGGCACGGTGACGAGGATCTTGTAGGGGCTGCGGGTCTCCTGGACCGGGTCGATGTCCAGCACTGAGTGGGTGAGGATCGCGTAGCGAAGGGTCGCGAGGGAGAGGGCGCCGCCCCGCTCGGCGAGGTCGCCGTCGATGTCGAAGGGGAAGGGGCCTTCGGCGTCGTCCTGCAGTGCGGCGCGCTGGGCCTTCTGCACGGTCCGCGCCGCGACGTCGAGCCGGTGCGCGAGACCCTGGATCTCGGGGATCGGGCCGGTGACGTAGAGCGAGGCGGTGCCGGCCCTCGTGTCGACGTCGAGCAGCTCGACGGAGCGGGAGGCGCGCGGCGGCTCGGGGACGGCGCCCGCGGTCGCGAGGCGCACGGCGAGGCGGACCTGCGCCTCGAAGGTGGCCTTGGAGACCGCGGGGATCTCCACTCCGGCGAGGTGGCGGTCCACGGCCTCCTTCTGCTCATCGTCCAGCCGCCGCACCTGGCGCAGCAGATAGCGGTGGAACTCCTCGGGCATGTCGCCGCGCGCGAGGTGGACGAAGGTCGCCGGCATGAGGTCCACCGAAGTACGCGCGTCCAGCACCATCGACCAGGCGCGGGCGGTGGAGGTGCGCAGGCCCACGGCGACCTTCACGCCGGTCATGTCCGCGTTCTCGGGGATGCCGCCGGCCTCGGGATCCTCGCGGAAGAACACCGCCAGCTGACGCAGCTGGTGAGCGTAGAGCCGCGCCCTCGTCTGCATGGTGCGATGCAGTGCGAGCACCCGCGACGCCTCGATCGTGCCGGGCTCCACCTCGGCGAGCAGCTGCTCCTGGTCCAGCGGCCGACGGGCTCGCACTCTCCAGCGTGGGGCGGTGGGCTCCGTCGCGTCGTCGGTCACGGTGGGTGTCTCGGATGTTGCGATGCCGCCCTGGGAGGCTTCGTCGGCGCTCGCCGCATCTGCAGCGCTGCCGGCACCGGTTCCCGTGCCGGCGTCGGACTCGGACTCGAGCGGGGCCCCCGGGCCCTCGTCGAACTCACCCATCACGCCCTCCTTCCCCGATCCGTGGACGGGACGGCCTCGGTGCCGTCCGCTGTCGCGACAGAGAATCTCTTTCAAGACTCCCAACACCTCAAACAATACCATCGAAACGGGCATTCCAGAAGGGCTCAGGCGCAATGGGGATGAATTTGTGGATAACCCACCTGTGGGGAGGAGAGGTCGCGGCCGGCGCGTTATGCGACGGTCACTCGAGGGCGGGGGCAGGGCGCTGCGGAGGTGGGAGCGGAGGCAGGGACAGGGATGGGAGCAGGGTGCTCCGAGGCTGGAGCGTGGGCGCGAGCAGGAGTGCTGCGGGGACGGGAACGGGTCCCGAACGGCGACGGCACCGGAGAGGACGGGCGCGGGACAGGGCCTTACCCGAGAACACCGAGATCGTCGCCATCCCCGCTCTTTACGAATTGTCAAGTGCACCCTCACGAATGTGGAAGCGCGCGACTGGGGAGGAGCCGTCGGAATTCATTCTCGCGGCGACAGCGGCGTCAGTGCGGAGCTCATCGGCGCACGCGGCAGGCGCTCGCACGCACCACCCGCACCGGCGACCGCGCGCCCGGCACCGAGTAGTGTCATCCCCATGACCGCACGCACCACGTATCTCCTGGTGGACGGTGAGAACATCGACGCCACCCTCGGCGTCTCGGTGCTCGGCCGACGACCCCAGTCCGACGAGCGCCCCCGCTGGAACAAGCTGCTCCAGCACGCCGAGCACGCCTGGCACCAGCCGGTGCGGGGCCTGTTCTTCCTCGCCGTCGGGGACAGCCTCCCCTCCGGGTTCGTGCAGGCCCTGATCGCGCTGGGGTACAAGGCGATCCCGCTGCGCGGCGAGGGCAAGGTCGTGGACATCGCGATCCAGCGCACCGCCGAGGCGCTGCAGGACCGCCCGGCGGACGTCATGCTGGTCAGCCACGACAAGGACTTCGTCCCGCAGATGACGGACCTCGCGGCGACCCCGGACCGGCGCACGGCGCTGGTCGGGTTCCGCGAGTTCATGGCCACGGACCTGCAGGACATCCCCGGGATCGAGTTCCACGACCTCGAGTACGACGTGCACGCCTTCACCAGCCGTCTGCCGCGCGTGCGGATCATCGACATCGACGAGTTCGACCCGCTGGAGTTCATCCTCTGACAGATCGACGACCGATCGGTCGTCGGACTGTACACACCCCGGGGTGGGCCCTGAGGGTGGGGGCATGGCTGGATACACCACGACCAACCCGACCACGGGCCGCACCGACAAGCAGTTCCCTGCTCTGGACTCCGCGGGCGTGGAGGACGTGCTCCGACGGACGCACGCCGCCTTCCCGGACTGGCGGGGGACGCCCCCGGAGCGACGCGCCGAGATCCTCGAGCGCGTCGCAGACGCCTACGACTCCCGCTCGGAGGAGCTGGGACGACTGATCGCCACCGAGATGGGCAAGCCCCTGGCGCAGGGGATCGGCGAGGCCGAGCTGGCCGGATCGATCTACCGGTGGTACGCGACGCACGGCCCCGAGCTGCTCCAGGACGAGCTGCTGGACCCGCAGGGAGCGCAGGAGTCGCTCGTGCAGACCGAGCCGATCGGCCCGCTGGTCGGCGTCATGCCCTGGAACTACCCGTACTACCAGGTGGCCCGCTTCGTCGCCCCCAACCTGATGACAGGCAACACGATCATCCTCAAGCACGCGGAGATCTGCGCCGGCTCCGCCGAGGTGATGGCCGGGATCCTGCACGACGCCGGGGTCCCCGACGACGCCTACGTCAATGTCTTCGCCGATCACGACCAGATCGCCGAGATGATCGCCGATCCGCGCGTGCGCGGCGTGTCCCTCACCGGCAGCGAGCGAGCAGGAGCCGCCGTCGCCCGGACCGCGGCGGAGCACCTCAAGAAGTCCGTGCTGGAGCTGGGCGGCTCGGACCCGCTGATCGTGCTCGAGGACGCCGATATCGCACGGGTCGCCCGCGCGGCAGCCACCGCGCGGCTGTCGAACGCGGGCCAGGCCTGCAACTCCCCCAAGCGCATGATCGTCCCGAGCGCACGGCTCGACGAGTTCGTCGCGGCGATCGTCGAGGAGTTCGAGGGCGCGACGCTCGGGGATCCGCTGGACGAGGGCGTCGACGTCGGTCCGCTCTCCTCGCTCGGCGCGCGCGACGGCGTCGTCGAGCAGGTCGCCCGCGCCGTCGAGCAGGGAGCGACGCTGCACACGGGAGGCGACGCGCTGGACCGCGAGGGCGCGTTCATGCGACCCGCCGTGCTGACCGGCGTCACCCCCGACATGGACGCCTACTCCGAGGAGATCTTCGGCCCGGTGGCGGTCATCTACGGCGCGGAGTCCGTCGATCAGGCCGTGGAGCTGGCGAACGACGTGTCGTTCGGGCTGAGCGGCTCCGTCTGGAGCGAGGACCTGGCCCGGGCGCAGGAGGTCGCCGACCGCCTGGACGTGGGGATGGCGTACGTCAACGAGCACGGGACGACGTTGCCCGGGCTGCCCTTCGGCGGGGTGAAGCGCTCCGGCTACGGTCGTGAGCTCGGCCGCTGGGGCATGGGCGAGTTCGTCAACGTCCGCCTGCGCCGCACCGCCGCGCGCTGAGCGGGGCCGGGGGACGCACTCCGCGGCGGCGATCGACGGCAAGTGCTCAGCCCGTCGTCACCCGCTGGTCACTTCCCGGTGCTGGGGTGGAGCGCATGTCCCACGCGCCCCGGACCCCCGCCCGCCGCCACGACTCCTCGCTCGCGCTCCCGCCCCTCGGCCGACGCACCCTCCTGGTCGGGGCGGGCCTCGCTCTCGGCGGCACCGCCGCCTCGGCCCTCCCCGACCAGCGCGCCTTCGCGGAGGACACGGGCCTGGATCCCACCGGCACCACCCTCGAGGCCGTCGCGGTGCCCGAGGCCGGGGAGAGCGGCACCTACCGCCGTCTCACCGCCGGGCCCGGCTACGCCTTCGAGGTACGCGAGGACGCGCTGGACCGCGCCCCGCAGGCCTCCCGCGCCGACACCCGCGTGCCGCTGGCGGCCTTCGTCCAGTTCACCGACCTGCACGTGCTCGACGCCCAGTCCCCGATGCGCTTCGAGTTCCTCCACGACATCACCGGCTCCGCCTTCCGCCCGCAGGAGTCGCTGACCACCCACGGCGCCGTCTCCCTCATCGAGCGGGTCAACGAGCTGCGCCGCGGCCCCCACACCGGGCGCGACCTCGACTGCGTGGTCACCACCGGCGACAACACCGACAACCACGAGCACGTGGAGCTCGACTGGTTCCTCGCCCTCATGAACGGCGGGGAGATCACCGCGAACACCGGGGCCGACGGGACTTGGGAGGGCGTGCAGACGGGCGGGTCGACCCACTACTGGCATCCCAGCGGCGAGGTCGAGGACCGCTACGCCGAGGCCGGTTTCCCGCAGCTGCCCGAGCTGCTCGCGGGCGCCATGTCCACCCACACGAGCCCCGGCCTGGACATCCCCTGGTTCAGCGTCTTCGGCAACCACGACGACTCGATCAATGGAACCCTCCCCACGGACTGGGACGTCCTGAGGGAGATGTACACCGGCTCGTGGAAGTTCACCGGCTTCGCCTCGGTGACCGCGAACCGGCAGCTCGAGGCGCAGGTGCGCACCGCGGAGGCCGGCGGCACCGGCGAGGCGCAGCGCCAGGCCCTCTCCGGCTCCCTCGACCCCGAGCGCCGGTACGAGGTCACGCCCGACGAGCGCCGCGAGCCCTTCACCCCCGAGGAGTACATCCGCGCCCATCTGGGCCAGACCCCGCGTGTCGGCACTCCCGGGCACGGCTTCACCGAGGAGAACGCGGTGGAGTCGACCGGCTACTACACCTTCGAGATCGCGCCGGGCGTGGTCGGCATCGCGCTGGACTCCACCAACCGCGCGGGCTTCACGCAGGGCTCCCTGGGCCACGCCCAGTACCGCTGGCTCGAGGAGACCCTCGAGGAGGGCTCCAGCCGGTACTACGACGGGATCGGGCGTCTGCAGCGCACACAGTCCGAGGACACGTACTTCGTGGTCTTCAGCCACCACACCCCGGACACGATGAACAACCTGCTGCTCGAGCCCGGCGTCGGCGAGCTGCGCCATGCCGGCTGGGACGTGGAGAACCTGCTGGGCCGCTTCCCGAACGTGCTCGCCTGGGTCAACGGGCACACGCACACCAATACGATCGCGCTGCACGGCGACGACGTCGCCGAGCGCCGCTACTGGAAGATCACCACCGCCTCGCACGTCGACTTCCCGCAGCAGGCGCGGGTGCTCGAGGTGGTCGACAACCGCGACGGGACGCTCTCGCTGCTCAGCAGCCTGATCGAGGCGAAGGCCCCATACCAGGGCGAGGGCCTGGCGAGCCTGTACCGGGAGCTGTCCTTCAACGACCTCCACGCCGAGCGGGCGCAGGAGGGCGAGGGGAAGGACCGGAACGTCGAGCTGCTGCTGGCGGCGCCAGGGCACTGAGAGCGGGCCGGCCCGGTCCTGCGGGACCGGGCGCTCCGCCCGCCGCCCTGAGACGGAGAATCCCCTCTGACCTGCTGGTCAGAGGGGATCTCTCGCGGTGCGCAAGGGGGGACTTGAACCCCCACGCTGTTTCCAGCACACGGACCTGAACCGTGCGCGTCTACCAATTCCGCCACTTGCGCGTATCTCCGGCACCGGGTCTCGTGGCGCCGAGGCCGAAGGTTCCCTCAGGTTACCCCCGCCGAACCCTGAGCCCAAGCCAACATCCAGCACAGTAACGAACGCCACTCCGGGCCGGTTCGGCGCTCGACGCTCAGCGCATCGACTCGGCCTCCTCGAAGGCGGCGTCGATGTCGGCCGGATCGATGCGGCGACGGCCCACCACCACGTAGAGGACGGTCGCGACGATCACCGCGGGGATGCCGACCATCGCGGCGACCTGCATGCTGGGCCGCACGAACACGGTCGCGAAGACGGCAGCGAGGCCCACCAGGCCGAATCCCGCGGTCACCACGCCGCCCGGCATGCGGAAGGTGCCGCCCCGCTCGCCGCGTCGGCGGAAGGCGATGTAGGTCGCGAGGATCAGCGCCCACACCATGATCACCGAGAACACCACGAGGCTCATCATGTAGCCGAACACCCCGCCCACGCCGCTGAAGGCCAGCAGCGCCGCACCGATCAGGCCGATCGAGCTCAGGGCGATGCCGACGGCGGGGACGCGCCGGGCCGTGACGTGCGCGGCGAAGCGCGGCGCGAGCCCGTCGGAGGCGAGGGAGTGCAGGATCCGGCTGCCGGCGTAGAGGTTCGCGTTCGCGGCCGACAGCGCCGCGACCAGCACCAGCAGGTTCGTGATGTGGGCGGCGCCGGGGATGCCGATCCGGTCGAAGACCATCACGAAGGGCGAGGTGGCGACGTCCTCGCGGCTGCCGGCCGCCTGCTGCCATGGCACCAGGCACACCACGATCCCGATGCACAGCACGTAGAAGAAGGCCAGGCGCACGATCGTGGTGCGGGCGGCGGTGCGGATCGAACGAGCGGGATCCTTCGCCTCGGCGGCGGTGATCGAGAGCAGCTCGATGCCCCCGAAGGAGAACATCACCACCGACAGCGCGACCCACACCGCGGCCCAGCCCATCGGGGCGAAGCCCCCGTCGGCCGTGAGCTCGACGAAGCCGGGCGCCTTCTGGCCGGGCATCCCGAAGAGCACCAGGACGGCGCCGATCAGGATGAACACGAACACCGCGATCACCTTGATCGAGGACAGGAGGAACTCGATCACGCCGAAGGAGCCGACGCTGGAGAGGTTGATCGCGATGATCAGCGCCGCGAACAGCAGGATCCCGGCCCAGATCGGCACCGCGGGCACCCAGTAGGCGAGATAGGCGGCGCAGGCCACCAGCTCCGCGCCGGTCACGCAGACGGTGACGATCCAGTACAGCCAGCGGCTGAGATAACCCCAGAACGGGGAGAGATAGCGGGCGGCGAGGGTGCCGAAGCCGCCGCGCACAGGGTGGCGCGAGGCCATCTCGCCCATCGCCAGCGCGATCGTCGCGGCGATCATGGCGCCGAGCGCGAAGGAGATGATCACGGCGGGGCCGGCGATGCCGATCGCCTCGCCGGAGCCGAGGAACAGGCCGGTGCCGAGCGCGGAGCCCATGGCGATCATCGCCATCTGGCCGTGGCCGAGCGAGCGGGCGAGCCGCCCGTCGGCGCGCTCGTCGGAGGAGGAGGTCTGGGTGGTCACCCGTCGAGGGTAGCCCCGGCATGCGGCCGGGTCCGGGACCTGTCAGCGCTCGGTGTCGAGGTCGTCACGCACGGTGGCGTTCACCCCGACGAGCAGCAGCGCCCCGCACCGTGACGGTGCGGGGCGCTGAAGGGGGATCGCGCGGATCGTTGATCAGGCCGGGTCAGGCGCTGCCTGCTTGCCTGATCTCCTACCGCTCGTACCTCGCAGTAGGTCGATCAGGCGCTGCCTGCTTGCCTGATCTCCTACCGCTCGTACCTCGCAGTACGTCGATCAGGCCTTGGCGGCACCCTTGGCGGCGACGACCTGGATGACGAGGTTCGCGAAGATCTCGTCGTGCAGGCGCACGGTCGCCTTGTGCTCGCCGAGCGAGCGGATCGGGGTGGCGAACTCGACGGTGCGACGGTCGATGTCCTTGTCGAACGTCGCCTTGACGCCCTCGGCGACCTCCTTGGAGGAGACCGCACCGAACAGACGGCCGTTCTGGCCGGCGCGCTCGGCGATGACGACGGGCTTCGACTCGAGCGTCGCCTTCAGGGCCTGCGCCTCCTCGATGTTCGCGATGGCGCGCTTGCCGCGGGCCGCACGGATCTGGTCGAGCTGACGCTGACCGCCCTTGGTCCACGGGGTCGCGAGACCGCGGGGCAGGAGGAAGTTGCGGGCGTAGCCGTCCTTGACCTCGACGACATCGCCGGCGGCGCCGAGGCCGGTGACCTCGTTGGTGAGGATGAGCTTGCTGGTCATGTGCTTCCCTTCCTCGCTCAGCGACCGGAGGTCGAGTATGGCAGCAGGGCGATCTCGCGGGCGTTCTTCACGGCCTTCGCGATCTTGCGCTGCTCCTGGACGGAGACGCCGGTGACCCGACGGGCGCGGATCTTTCCACGGTCGGAGATGAACTTGCGCAGCAGCGCGGCGTCCTTGTAGTCGACGGTCTCGAGACCGGCGGCCTTCAGCGGGTTCTGCTTCTTCTTCGGCTTGCGAAGAACAGGCTTGGCCATCGTGGTGCTCCTTCTTTCTGAGGGGAGCCCGGGCATACACCCGGGATGGGGTTGTTCTTAGGGGGTTCTCTGCGCGGGGTGCCGGGATCCGGCGCGCCGATCAGAAGGGCGGGTCGTCGTACCCGCCCTGGTTGCCTCCGCCGGCCCAGGGGTCGGCGTTGGGAGCGCCCTGCGGCGCATTGTAGCCGCCCTGACCGCCCTGGTTGCCGTATCCGCCCTGGCCGCCGAAGCCGCCCTGGCCGCCGCCCTGCGGGGCTCCGCCGCCGAAACCGCCTCGGCCGCCGCCACCGCCGCCGCGCTGGACCTTGGTGGCCTTCGCGGTCGCGTAGCGGAGGGAGGGGCCGATCTCGTCGACGTCCAGCTCGATGCTGGTGCGGTTGTTGCCCTCGCGGTCGCTGAAGGAGCGCTGCTTGAGGCGGCCCTGTGCGACCACGCGGGAACCCTTCTCGAGCGACTCGGCCACGTTCTCCGCGGCGTCGCGCCAGATGGAGCAGCGGAGGAACAGCGCCTCGCCGTCCTTCCACTCGTTCGACTGGCGGTCGAAGGTGCGGGGGGTGGACGCGATGGTGAACGACGCGACCGCGACGCCGGACTGCGTGAAGCGCAGCTCGGGGTCCGCGGTGAGGTTGCCGATCACCGTGATGACGGTGTCATTCGCCATGGGTGCTCCTCTGCTCCGGGGGTGTGGTGGATCGTGCGGGGGTCAGAGACGGCAGGTCACTCGGCGTCGAGACGCATGAGCTTGGTGCGCATGACGGACTCGTTGAGCCCGAGCTGACGGTCCAGCTCCTGCGCGGTGGACGCCTTCGCGGTGAACTGCAGGACGATGTAGATGCCCTCGGACTTCTTGTCGATCTCGTAGGCGAACTTCCGCTTGCCCCAGACGTCGACGTTGTCGATGGTGCCGCCCTCGGCCGGGACGACCTGGACGAGCTTCTCGAAGGTTCCGCTGACGGTCCGCTCATCGACGGACGGGTCGAGGATCACGACCATTTCGTACTTGCGCATGTTCTGGTACCCACCTCCTGTGGTCTCTGCGGCCACGGTCTCTCCGTGGCAGGAGGGTTCATGCCGTCCGCGCGGGCATCGGCGATGCACGTCACGGACCGCAACAGCCTACCCGTGCCCTGGAGCATCGGCCAGGGCGTGCCGACGGGTGCGCGGCGCATCACAGGGCGTGCGGTAGCGGAGCCGGGCAGCGCGGCACGTCCGATCGGTCCGTCCGCACCACCACGCCCGGCCTCCCTGGGTGGATGACCAGCACCGATGAGCGCCCGACGCTGCGCCGCACCGTCACCACCACCGGCTCTTCCTGTTCATCCTCGGGGACGTGCTCGGGGCGGGGGTGTACGTGCTGGCCGGGGAGATCGCGGGCATCGCCGGCGGCGCCCTGTGGGTCCCGCTCGTGGCGGCGCTGCTGCTCGCGCTGCTGACCGCCGGCTCCTACGCCGAGCTCGCCACCACCCGCGCGTTCGGCCCCTTCGCGGGCTTCCTCGTCGGGTACTGCATGCTCTCGGCCGGCATCGTGTCCGTCGGCGCGCTCGCGCTGGGCTTCGCCGGTGACTATCTCGGTGCCTTCGTCAGCCTGCCCGCCGTGCTCGTGGTGGTCGTGTTCCTCGCCCTGCTCGCGGCGCTGAACACCCGCGGCATCTCCGAGTCGCTGGGTGCGAACCGCGTGCTCGCACGAGTCCTCCCCGGGCGGCGCTGCTCGCAGGCCTCGTCGCATGGCGGCGGCGCCGGACCGGTGAGCTCACCGACGCCGGCGCCGCCTGAGGCTCAGGCCCCCGCGGGGAACCGCTCCCAGACGCGGTGGCTCCCGAGCAGGGCGATGATCTCGCCGAGCACGCTCTCGCCGTCCTCGCCGGCGACGAGCCCTGCACCGCCGGGGGCGGTGCGCGCCTCGAGCGCCTCGCGGCCGGGGCCCCAGGCGCCGATCGCCTTCGCGTGGCGCCAGCACTCGTCGATCAGCTTGCCCACCCGCGGCTCGACCTCGCCGTTCCCGGGCGCGCCGGCCTTCGGGTCCACCGACGGGCGGGAGTCCGGGGCCAGGAGCGGGTTACCGGCGAGCAGCAGGGCGTCCACCTCGACGGAGGCGGCGGTGCCGAGCGTGCGAGCCACCGGCACTCCGGCGACCTCGCCGCCGCGGGGCGCGATGACCAGCGGGGTCATCGAGGCGGCGACGATCGCCTCGTGCAGCTCCAGCAGGCCCGCGTTGTCCGCCTCGGGGTCGACGACGATGCCGATCTTCCTGCCGTCGACGGGCCAGCTGCCGCCGAGCTGGGACAGCGGTGCGCTGGTGGCCGGCCCCTCCTCGGACCCGTTGTCCGGGACCGTCGGCTCCGGGGCGGGCAGGCCGAGGGCCGAGGCGACCCGGGCGCAGAGCTCGCCGTCGATGTTCGCCAGGCTCTGCAGCTGGCGCTCCTTGATCGTGTTCTCGTAGCACTTGCCGAGCTCGAAGGAGTACGCGTCGACGATGTGGTCCTTCTCGACCGGCGTCATGCTGCGCCAGAACAGGCGGGCCTGGCTGAAGTGGTCCTCGAAGGTGGCCGAGAGCTCCCGCTCCTTCACCCCCTCGGGCACCCGGACCGGCAGGTCCTCGAAGGCGCCGTCCATCTCGCCCGCCATGAACGGGCAGCCCCCGTCCAGGGAGTTCGGCTGATAGGGCGCGACACCGGCGTGGTCGCCCTGCTGACCGTAGCCGTCCCGGAGCATGTCGTTGACCGGGGCGTGTGCACGGTTGATCGGCAGCTGCGCGAAGTTCGGCCCGCCGAGCCGGGTGAGCTGGGTGTCGACGTAGGAGAACAGCCGCACCTGCAGCAGCGGATCATCGGTGACGTCGATGCCCGGCACCAGATGGCCGGGGTTGAAGGCGACCTGCTCGGTCTCGGCGAAGTAGTTGCTGGGGTTGCGGTCCAGGGTGAGCCGGCCGATGGGCTGCACCGGCGCCAGCTCCTCGGGCACGAAATTCGTGGGGTCCAGCAGGTCGATCCCCTCGAAGCTCTGCTCCTCGTTGTCGGGGAACACCTGGATCCCGAGCTCCCAGCTGGGGTGGGCCCCGGACTCGATCGCATCGGCGAGGTCGCGGCGATGGAAATCCGGGTCGTTGCCGCCCAGGAGCTGCGCCTCCTCCCAGGTCAGCGAGTGCACGCCGAGCTGAGGCTTCCAATGGAACTTCACCAGCGAGGTCTCGCCGGCGGCGTTCGCGAGCCGGAAGGTGTGGATCCCGAAGCCCTCCATCATCCGGTAGGACCGCGGGATGCCGCGATCGCCCATGAACCACAGGGTGTGGTGCTGGGCCTCGGTGTGCAGGGAGACGAAGTCCCAGAAGGTGTCGTGCGCGCTCTGGGCCTGGGGGATCTCGCGGTCGGGATGGGGCTTGGCGGCGTGGACGACGTCGGGGAACTTGATGCCGTCCTGGATGAAGAACACCGGGATGTTGTTGGCGACCAGGTCGAAGGTGCCCTCGTCGGTGTAGAACTTCGTGGCGAAGCCGCGCGTGTCCCGGGCGGTGTCCATCGAGCCGCGCGAGCCGACGACGGTGGAGAAGCGGGTGAACACCTCGGTGCGCTTCCCCTTGGCGAGGAATCCGGCGCGGCACACGGGCTCGGCGGTGCCGTACCCCTCGAAGACGCCGTGGGCGGCGGCGCCGCGGGCGTGGACCACTCGTTCGGGGATCCGCTCGTGGTCGAAGTGGGTGATCTTCTCGCGCAGGTGGTGGTCCTGCAGCAGCACGGGCCCGCGTCTTCCCGCCTTCAGCGAGTGGTCGGTGTCACGCAGCCGCGCTCCCTGCGAGGTGGTCAGGAAGGCGCCCTGCTGGGCGTTCGTGCTGTGCTCCGGTCCCGGCTCGGCGCCGGTGGGCGTGCGCGGCTGCGCACCCTGCTGATCGGGCTTCGGCGGGAGGGGCCCGTCCGGCGTGGTCGGCTCCTCGAGCTGGGGCGGTCGGCTGCCGGGTCGGCCGGGAGCTGGGGTCGGGGTCTTCTTCGGAGGGGTCATGACGTGTCTCCTCGGGGGGCTCGCGCGGGTCATCGCTGACGCAGGTCACGGTAGGCGTGCACGCGGCGGACCGACAGTCTCCCGAGCGTTCGTGCAGGGCAGTGCGCAGAACGATCGGTCCATGCGGCCGGACCGATCGGTCCGAGGAGATCAGCAGGCGCCTGCCCGGCCGACCCCGCGATCAGCCCTTCGACCGGTTCCCGCGCATGGCGCGCTTGGCGCGGGCGAACCAGCCTCCGGTGGAGATCGCGTTCGGGACGCCGCCGCCGGCCATGAAGCCGGCGGTCTGCCCCATCAGGCGGGTGTGGCAGCTCTCGCACAGTCGACGGCCCGTGATCGAGCGGTGCACCCTCCCGCGGATCCGGTTGCGGCACTGCTCGCAGCGGGCGGCCACAGTCAGTCCCCTTCTCGGCTGCCGCTGCGGCCCTCGCGGCCGCCTCCGGCCCCCTGGCCCTCGCCGGGCAGCAGGTCCTCGACCTCGGGGAGACCGGCGTCGGCCTCCTCGTCGCCACCCTGCTCGTCGGCCGACGGCTCCTCCGTGGGCTGGTCCGCCGGAGGCTCCTCGTCCGCGGGCGGCTCCTCCGACAGGGGCTCCTCGGTGGGCTCGGGCTCCTCCGTCGTCGGCTCCTCCGTGGTCGGCTCCTCGGTGGTGGGCTCCTCCGTCGTCGGCTCCTCGGTGGTCGGCTCCTCGGTGGTCGGCTCCTCCGTGGTGGGTTCCTCCTGCGTCGGCTCCGGGGCCTGGGTCGGCTCGGGCTCCTGCGTGGGCGGCGGGACGTAGCTGCGCTCCTGCGTCTCGTTGTCCAGCTGCACCTCCTCGGGGAACTCGAGGTACTCCTCGCCCTCCAGGGAGGTCGACATGATGTCGCCCCAGATCTGGGTGGGGAAGGTGCCGCCGGTGATGTTCTGCTCCCCGCCGAAGGGGGTCAGGGTCTCCTCGGAGGTGCCGTCGGCCGAGGGCTGGAACATCCCCACGGCGGTGACCAGCTGCGGGGTGAAGCCCACGAACCAGGCCGACCGGAAGCTCTCCGAGGTGCCGGTCTTGCCGGCGACCGGGCGGCCGCCCATGACGTTCTGCAGGTCGCGCGCGGAGCCCTGGGTGGGCGGGCCCTGCAGGGCGACGGTCGCGTTGATCGCGACCTCCTCGTCCATGCCCTGGGTGTCGGTGGTCTCGTGCTCGTAGCGCGAGGAGCCGTCGGGCCGGGTCACGGACTGCACGACGTAGCTGTCGCGGTGCACGCCGCCGGAGGCGATCGAGCCGTACACCTCGGCCATCTCCGCGACCGTCGGGGAGGCGGAGCCGAGCACGTTCGCGGCGTCGTCGGTCAGGCCCGGGGTGTCCTCCGGCAGGCCCAGGGAGATCGCGGTCTGCTGGGTGCGCTCGGGGCCGATCTCGAGGTTCGCCTCCGCGTAGGCGGTGTTGATCGAGTTGGTGGTCGCCGTCTCGAGGGTGACCCGTCCGTAGTCGGTGTCATTGAAGTTCTTCACCGTCCAGCCGCCGCGGAAGGTCTTCGGCGAGTTGCCGTCCCAGCGGGAGTCCAGCGGGTAGCCGTCCTCGAGCGCGGCGATCAGGGTGAAGGTCTTGAAGATCGAGCCGGCCTGCATGCGGGACTGGGTGGCGTCGTTCTGCGCCTGGGTGACGTAGTCCGCGCCGCCGTACATGCCGCGGATCGCACCGGTGGAGGGGTCCATCGTCACGGTGCCGACGCGGTTGTTCTCGGGCCGGTCCTCGGGCAGGTTCTCGACGGCCTGGACGGTGTTCTCCTGGATCGCGGGGTCGATCGTGGAGACGATGGTGAAGCCGCCGGTGTTGATCTCGTCCTCGGTGAAGCCCTCGGCGATCAGCTCGTTGCGGACCTGCGACAGGAGATAGCCGTTGGTGCCGCCGAGGGAGTTCTCGGAGTTCGGCTCGACCGTCTTCGGGAACTCGAGGGCGTCCGCCTCGGCGGGGGTCATCTGCTCCTCGGCGACCTGGCGGGTGATCACCCGGTCCCACAGCTGAGTGGCGCCCTCGAGGTCGTTCGCGGGGTCGTAGGTGGAGGGGCTCGGGATCACCGCGACCAGCAGCGCGGCCTCGGCGTCGGTGAGCTCGGAGGCGTCCTTGTCGAAGTAGGCCTGGGAGGCCTCCTGCACGCCGTAGGCGCCGCGGCCGAAGTAGATGGTGTTGAGGTAGCGGGAGAGGATCTCGTCCTTGGAGAGCTCCTGATCCGCCTTCAGCGCCATGACCGCCTCCTTCGCCTTGCCGACGTAGGAGGTCTCGGTGCCGGTGTAGTACCGCTCCACGTACTGCATGGTGATGGTGGAGCCGCCCTGGCGGGCCCCGCCCTGGAGGTTGTTGACGAAGGCGCGGACGATGCCGCGCGGGGAGACGCCGCGGTTCTCGTAGAAGCTCGAGTCCTCGCTCGCGACGACGGCCTGCTTGACGTTGTCGGGGATCTCGTCGGCCGGGAGCTCGGTGCGGTTGATCTCGCTGAACTTGCCCATCTCGGTCTCGCCGTCGGCGAAGTAGACGCGGGAGGTCTGGGCGAGGGCGAAGTCGGAGGGCTCGGGCACCTCGGTGTCGTTGTACAGCCACACCGCGAAGCCGAGCCCGGCCAGCACGAACAGCGCCATGGCGCCGACGATCATGCGCAGCGAGGGAATCCAGCGCCAGGGGTTCCTCCGCCCGGCGCGGGGGTAGTTCAGGAAGTTCGTCGCCGCGACCTTCTTCCCGCGACCCTTCCCCGCGCCCTTCGGGGCGGCGCCGGCGTGGCGGGCGCTCACGGAGGTGCGGGAGGTGGGGCGCTTGGCGGAGCTCGCGGAGGCGGCCGACGTGCTGGCGGCGGCGCCTGTCCTTGCGCCGGAGGTCCCCTTCGACGAGGTGCGGCTGGTGCCCTTGGCGCTGCCGGTGCTCTTCGAGGAGCCGCTGCGGCTGCTGCCCTTGGCGGCGCCGCCCGCGGCGGACTTCCCCGAGGGCGTGCGCTTCCCCGAAGGCGTGCGGCGCACACCCGCGGCGCGGCGGTTGCCGCCGCCGCTCGACGGGCGTCGGGACTCGCTCATGGCTGCTCCTGGTCCTTCGGGGGCATGGACAGATGAGGGCGCCGCAGCGTCCAGCTCCCCAGTATGAGCACGCCCCCGGTCCAGACGGAACGATCCGGCGGCGAAACACACAGGGTGTGCACGAGCCGTGCGGCCTCGCTCACACCGCCCCCGGGCGACGCGCCGAGGGCCCCTACCCCTCGGTCCGGGCCTCCCACCAGGCACGCAGCTCCTGCTCGGCGCGCTCCTCGCCGAGCGGACCGTGCTCCATCCGCAGCTCGAGCAGATGCTTGTACGCCTCGCCCACCTCGCGGCCGGGCGGCAGGTCGAGGATCTCCATGATCCGGTTGCCGTCGAGGTCGGGACGGATCCGCCCGATCTCCTCCTGCTCGGCGAGATGGTCGATGCGGGCCTCGAGCTCGTCGTAGGCGCGGGCGAGGGTGCGGGCCTTGCGCTTGTTGCGGGTGGTGACGTCGGCGCGGGTGAGACGGTGGAGGTGCTGCAGCAGGTCGCCGGCGTCGGTGACATAGCGGCGCACGGCGGAGTCGGTCCATGGGGAGTCGACGTAGCCGTGGAAGCGCAGGTGCAGCTCCACCAGGCGCGCCACCTTCTTGGTGGTGTCCTTGTCGAAGGTCAGGGCCTTCATCCGCTTCGCGGTCATCTTCGCGCCGACGGTCTCGTGGAAGCGGAAGGTCACCGCGCCGCCGTCCTCGAAGCGGCGCGTGGCCGGCTTGCCCACGTCGTGCATGAGCGCGGCGAGGCGCAGCACCAGGTCCGGGCTCTCGCAGGGCCCTCCCGAGCCGGCCGGGCTCTCGAGGTCGATGGCCTGGTCGAGCACGGTGAGGGTGTGCTCGTAGACGTCCTTGTGGTGGTGGTGCTCGTCGATCTCGAGCTGCAGGGCCGGCAGCTCGGGCAGCACGTGCGTGGCCAGGCCAAGCTCGGTCATCAGCTCGAGGCCGCCGCGGGGATGGGCGCCGAGCATGAGCTTCACGAGCTCCTCCCGCACCCGCTCGGCGGAGACGATGGTGATCCGCTCCGCGAGCCGCTCGATCGCGTCGGCCGTGGCGTCCTCGATGCGGAAGCCGAGCTGGGCGACGAAGCGGACTGCGCGCAGCATCCGAAGCGGGTCGTCGTCGAAGGACTGCCCGGGCGCGACCGGGGTGCGCAGCAGGATGCGGGCGAGGTCGGCGAGCCCGTCGAAGGGGTCGACCAGCTCGAGGGAGGGCAGGCGCACCGCCATCGCGTTGACGGTGAAGTCGCGGCGCGAGAGATCGCCCTCGAGGGTGTCGCCGTACTCGACCTGCGGCTTGCGGGAGGCCGGGTCGTAGGACTCGGTGCGATAGGTCGTGATCTCGACCTTCACCCCGTCGCGCACCCCGCCGAGGGTGCCGAAGTCGCGCCCCATGTCCCAGATCGCGCCGTCGCGCGTCCAGGAGCGGAGGATCGCCTCGGTCTGCTCGGGGCGGGCGGAGGTGGTGAAGTCGAGGTCGGCGCTCGAGCGGCCCAGCACCGCGTCCCGCACCGGCCCGCCCACCAGGGCGAGCTCGTGGCCGGCGGCCTCGAACAGCCTCCCCAGCTCGTGGACCTCCTCGGGCAGCGCCCGGAACATCGAGGCGGCACGGGTGCGGGCGGTCGCGAGGCGCTCGGCGGTCTCGTCGGCGGGGTCGGTCACGGGCGGTCCTGTCCGGGGGAGGAGGGGATGGAGATGTCGTGGAGGCGGGCGCGCCTCCTCGGGGCCTCTACCGTAGCGGCCGCTTACAGTGTCCCCATGCCGTCGTCCCTTCCCGCCGCGCGCCCGGTGCTCGCGGCACTGCTGACGGTGCTGGTCATCGCCTCGTCAGTGCTGGTCAGCGGCCCGGCAACCCTTCTCCCGGCGGCGCAGGCCGCGCCCGCGGCGAGCCCGTCGGCCCCGCCCGTCCCGGCCGAGGACGCACCGGTGACCATGGACCTCGTCTCATTGACCCCCACCTCCCTCGCCCCCGGCGGCATGCTGCGGGCCGAGGTCGAGGTGACCAATGCCTCCTCCGAACCGCTGACGGACCTCGACCTCGAGCTGCGCACCCGCAGCTCCCGGGTCACCGACCGGGAGGTCCTCGCGAGCTGGCAGGCGGACACCGCCCCCGACACCGAGGGCCCGGCGATCGCCACCTCCTCCGGGACCCCGCCCGCGAGCCTCGCGCCCGGAGAGAGCACCACCCTGGTCGTCGAGGCCACCGCCGAGCAGCTCGGCTACTCGGAGGAGACCTACTACTGGGGGACCCGCCGCGTCTCCCTCACCGCCGTCGCGGACGACGAGCCCCTCGCGGGCCTGCGCACCTTCGCGGTGTGGCGCCCCGACGGCGCCGACGCGAGAATCACCCAGTCCACGCTGCTGCCGGTGTCCGAGGCCGACGCCGCCTCCGCGGTGCTCGCCCCGGAGGAGCACGCGGCCTCCGCCGAGCAGGGGCGGCTCGCCGCTCTGCGGGCCCTCGCCGCCCGCGAGGACGTCGACTGGTGGCTGGATCCCGCGCTGATGGATCCGCCGACCCTGCCCGAGACCGCGGGCGGCGAGGAGGCGGAGGGCTCCTCCGCCGCGCCGTCCCTGCGCCCCGACCCGGCATCCACCGCGATCGCCGACGAGCTCGACGCCGCCGTCGGCGAGCGCACCGTGCTCGCCGCCCCCTACGCGGGCGCCGATCTGGTGAGCCTGCGGGAGTCCGGGGCGCTGCTGCTCGAGGGCGCCGCCCGGGACGCGGCCGACGGGGTGTGGGAGGCCCGCGGCATCTCCCCCCGCGCCCAGGTCCTCGGCGTCCCCGGCGCGGAGGCTGATGCCGAGGCCCTCGAGGACATGATCGAGGTCGGCGCGACCGCGGCCGTGGTGCCCTCCAGCTCGCTGCGCCCCGACCCGAGCTCCGCGGTGACCCCGAGCTCGGTGGGCGTGTACGAGTCCTCCCGCACCGAGGGCGCGCAGCTCTCCGTGCTCGCCCCGGATCCCGTGCTCTCCGAGGAGTTCTCGCAGCTGACCGGGGACTCGGACGCGGAGCAGACCCGTCAGCGGCTGCTCGCCGAGACCGCCACGATCGCCTCCGAGTACACCGACGCGCCCCGCCACCTGCTGATCTCCCCGTCGGCCGGGAAGGACCTCGACCCCGCGGCCGCTGGGTCGGTGCTCGACGCCCTCGCCGAGGCGCCGTGGATCGAGTCGGGCCGCACCTCGACGCTGCTGGACACCGCGGACCAGCAGGCCTGGACCACCGACCCGGGCTCCGACGGCGAGGAGCCGTACGCCCTCGGCCGGCTGCAGGACGAGGACGTGCATCCCAGCGGCCCGACCGACGACGGCACCTGGCGGGTGCTCGAGGAGACGGTCGAGGCGCAGGCACCGGACCCGGCGGTCCTCGAGGACCTCGAGGGCACCTGGCGCCGGCTCGACGCGCTCGGCGCGGCGATGGAGGACGACGCCCCGCTGGACGCCGCGCGACGCGAGATCCTCGGTGCGACCTCCGTCGCCTGGCGCGGCGACCCCGAGACCCCGGCCGCGCGGGCGCAGGACGCCTCCGAGCGGGCCGACGCCCTGCAGGACCGGATCCAGGTGGTCCCCGCCTCCGGCTACAACGTCGTCTCCGACTCCGCGGCCGTGCCGATCACGATCACCAACGGCCTGGACACGCCGATCACGGTGAAGGTCACGGTCACCTCCGACCGGCCTCTGGTCCAGGTCGGGGAGCCGGCCGTGGTCACGGTCCCGGCGCACGGCCAGACCACCGCGAGCGTGGACGTGACGGCGATTGCCAACGGCTCCGTCACCCTCACCACCGCCCTCACCACCGAGGACGACCGGCAGCTGACCGACCCCGTCGACGTGCCGCTGACGGTGAACCCGTCGTGGGAGAACTGGACCACGCTCCTGCTGGTGATCGCGATGGGCCTGCTGGTCGTCGTCGGCGTCGCCCGCGCGCGCCGCACCGGCTCCAGCACCCGCGCCCCCGCGATCCGGGGCCCCGAGGACCCGGAGGAGCTCGCCCGCACGGGCCGCACCACGCTGGACACCTCGGTGCCGGAGCGGGTCTGGGTCGAGCGGGCGAGGCACCGCGCCCCGGACCCGGCCGACGATCCCGACTCCGACGACGCCACAGCCCCCGACGACCCCACCGTCCCCGACGACACCCCCGAGGAGGACCCCCGATGAGCACCACCCGCCGGGTCCGCAGGGTTCATCACATCCCCCGCCACCGCCGCCACGGCAGCCCCTCGAGCCGCTCCCGTCTCCTGCAGGCGAGCGTGCTGATGGCCTCGGGATCGATGGTCTCCCGCCTGCTCGGCTTCGTGCGGAACTTCCTGTTCGGCGCGATCCTCGGCGGCTCCATGTCCTCGGCGGCCAACGCCTTCTCCGCCGCGAACACCCTGCCCAACACCATCTGGCTGCTCGTGGGCGGCGGCACCCTGAACGCGATCCTGGTGCCCGCGATCGTGCGCGCCGTGAAACGGCCCGATCGCGGCAGCGACTACATCTCGCGTCTGATGACCCTGGTCGCGGTGCTGTCCCTCGGCGTGACCGTCGTGTGCATGGTGGCGGTGCCGCTGCTGCTGACCCTCACCAGCGGCGTGCTGCCGCCGGCGACCTATGCGCTCGCGGTCCAGCTGGGCTACTGGATGATGCCGCAGATCTTCTTCTCGGCCCTGTACGTGATGTGCGGGCAGCTGCTGAACGCCCACGACTCCTTCGGCCCGTACCAGTGGGCGCCGGTGCTCAACAACCTCGTCGGCATCGTCGGGGCGGCGCTGTTCCTGGGTCTGTGGGGCACCGTCGGCGCTCCCGCGCAGTGGACGATCCCGATGATCGCGGCGATGGCGCTGATCAACGTCGGCGGCTCCGCGGCGCAGGTCGTGTTCCTGTTCTGGTACGTCAAGAAGCTCGACCTGCGCCTGCGCCCGAAGTGGGGGCTGCGCGGCCTCGGGCTCGGCAAGCTCTCCCGGATCGGGCTGTGGTCGCTGGCGATGCTGGGGCTCGGGCAGCTGGGCATCTGGGCGTCCCGCTGGGCGACCGGCGGCGCGGTGCGGATGACCGAGCAGCTGCAGGGGCAGCCCGAGCTCGCGGCCCGCTATCCGGCGCTGCTGACGCTGGAATGGGCGTATCTCGCGTTCATGATCCCGCAGGGCATCATCGCGGTCACCCTGGTCACCGCCGCGTTCCCGTCCATCTCCCGCAGCGCCGCCGCGGAGGACCATGCCGGGGCGCTGGCCCGCTACACGGACACCAACCGGATGCTGTCGGTGCCGATGGTGCTGTGCACGGCGGTGTTCGTCGCGCTGTCCGGGCCGATCATGTGGGTGATCGGCGGCGGCACCGGCGAGATCGGCGCGCGTGCCAACGGCAGCGTGCTGGTGGCCTACATGCTGGGCCTGATGCCCTTCGCGTCCCTGTACCTGATCAAGCGGCTGTTCTACGCCTACGAGGACGCGCGCACCCCGTTCCTCGCGCAGGTCCCGATCGCCGCGGTCACGCTGATCTCCGTGCCGGTGATCCTCACGCTCGTGGATCCGCAGTACGCGGCGATGAGCGCCGCGGGCGCGACCAGCCTCGGCAACCTGCTGGCCTGGCTGTTCGGGCTGTGGCAGCTGCGACGTCATGCCGCACGGCACGAGGTGGCGCCGCCGAGCCTGCGCGCCGAGGCGCTGCTGCTCGGGAGGCTGATCGCCGCCGGCGTGGTGAGCTGGGCGGCCGGCACGGGCCTCGTGCTCCTGCTCGACGGCCTGATCTGGCAGCACCGCGCGCTCGCGGTGGTGCTCGGCATGGCGATAGGCGCGGTGATGATCGTGGTGTTCACGGCGGCGGGGCACGTGCTGCGGGTGCCGGAGGTGCGCCAGCTGGTCGGTGCGACGCGACGCCTGGTCCTGAGGCTGCGCCGTCGCGGAGCGGGGGCGACCTCGTAGCATGGTCGACGCAGATGACGGGCATCGATCCGCCGGACGAGGAGAGGGAGGGTCCGTGAGCACGAACCCCGAGCAGGATGCACTGCACGCGAGGTGGACCCTCGAGGGCAGGATCCCGCTGTCCGGTGTGGCCGACGGCGCCGTCTGGCGCCGCGCCCGCTCCGTCGCGACCGGTGAGCCCGTGGTGCTGTTCATCGTCCGCGGCGAGGCCGCGCTCGAGGCGGCCGATGCGGTGCGCCGCGCCTATCTCGTCGAGGAGCCCCGCCTGCTGCCCGTCCGGGAGATCGTCGTGCTCGACGACCCCCGGGAGGAGTCCGACACCACCGCGACCGGCGCGCCCGAGGACGGGCCGACGACGGTCGTGGAGTACCCGATGCCTCCCGACCCGCCGCTCGCGGCGCTGCTGACCGACGGTCCGATGCATCCCGAGACGGCGCGCGCGATCATCGGCGAGGCGGCGACCGGTCTCGAGGCCGCGAGGCGCCGCGGCGTGCGCCATCAGTTCCTCGACTCCAACCGCGTCTTCGTCGACACCCGCTCCGGCGGCGTGCACATCCTCGGCATCGGCGTCGAGGCCGCCGCGCACCCCGGCCTGGACCGCTCCCGGGAGGTCGCCTCCTTCCAGGACACCGCGGCGCTGGTCGCCCTGCTCTACCGGGCGCTCACCGGCCGCACCCCCCAGCACGACGGCACCGGCACCGTGCCGCGGCCCTCGACGCTGGTGGACACCGACATCCCCGCGGACCTCGATCTGCTGTGCGACCTGGTGCTCAACGAGTCCGCCGAGGACATCCCCGAGACCACCCGCGGGCTGATCGAGGCGCTCGAGCCGTGGCAGTCCATCCCGGTGACCTTCGAGGCGTATCCGCGCGGTGCCAGCGGTCCGGCCGTCGGGGCAGGCGCTGCCGCTGCCGGAGCTGCCGGTGCGGTGACAGGTGCCGCCGTGGTCGCGGGCACGGGGGTGACCGGTGGCGACGTCGGCTCCCGCCCGGATGCGGACGGAGCCGACGATGCCGGCTCCGACGCCGCCGATCCCGCCGTCGGCGCCACGTCGACCGATGCCACCTCGGCTGATGCTGCCCCGGCCGAGAACGGCCCTGATGACGCCGGGCCTTCTGACGTGGAGCAGGGCGACGCCGGCGAGAGGACGGCGGCCCTGCCGGCCGTCGACGACGCCGCGGAGCGCGCTGGCGAGGAGCCGTCCGTCGACGTGCAGTCGGCGGACGCTCGAGTGGACGAGACGCAGGCCCCGGCGAGCGAGACCGCTTCCATTCCCGCGGCGAGCGCAGCCACCACGGGCGAGGACCTGTCCGGAGAGGAGGGCCCCTCCTCGAGCCAGGACGCCCCTGCCGGCGAGGAGACCCCGGCGGCGCCGCGGGAGGACCACTCCGCGGCGGCCGCGACCCTCGTGAAGGACCTGCATCTGGACGAGAAGCGCGGCACCAGCCCCTTCCCGGGGCACCTCGACATCACCCAGCCCCGTCGGCCGCAGGCGGAGGCCGCTCGGGCGACCGACGCGGCGCAGGACTCCGCCGTGTCGGGAACCGGTGCGGCGGCTGCGGCG
>ENA-OOKA01000075-OOKA01000075.1-human-skin-metagenome-genome-assembly--contig:-NODE-75-length-34716-cov-7.607455_pt1 | contig 34716 bp, 35 predicted proteins | sample MGYA00248825_ERZ500995 | MGnify/ENA primary metagenome ERZ500995 (study PRJEB25958, sample SAMN03398540) | human skin metagenome | study: EMG produced TPA metagenomics assembly of the Human Skin...
CTCCGCGGAGTGCAGGGGCCCAGGTCGTCCGTCGGCGGCGCGGCGCACCGGCACCGCGCCGCCGGGGGCTGGATCAGCTGCGCGGGTCGTCGTGGGCCTCCGGGTCGAGGTGCGGTGCGCCCTTGTCGCGGCGCACCTTGACGACGAGGGCCGTCACCGCAGCACCGACGAGCGTGCTCGCCAGTGCGATGAGGAGGCCTGCGCCCTCGTACGGGGAGCGGTTCGGATTGTCCTTGGTCATGACGGTTCCCTTCAGTCGCGCCGGTTATCCCGTCAACGCCCGGGCCCGGTGTTCTGTTCCCGAATTCGGTCGATCATCGGCGCTCTTGCCTTCGAGTGCGCTTGACGCCCTAGGGTTCCGAACATGGCACCCGTGAACGACCTGCTCGACCAGGTCATGACGTCCCTCGGTCGCTCCGGCCATCCCCTCGACAGCGCGGCGATCGACCGACTCATCGATTCGGGCACCGGATCCCTGCGGGGGGTCCGGTTGAGCGGCGTCCCGGGTCAGCGGAACGCGGCGAACACCTCGGCGGGGTCGATCCCCCGGGCGAGGGCGAGGGTGAGAGCGATCCGAGCAGTGCGCGGGTCGAGGCACCCGGCCGGGATCAATCCTCGCCCGAGCAGATCGATCTCCGCCCCCGGATAGCCGTACGTCGACTCGAGCGTCGCGCCCGCACCGGTGCGCGAGGCGAGGACCACCGGCAGCCGCGCGGCGAGGGCGGCCACCCGCTCGACGGCCCACTCAGCGACGTGCCCGCCGCCGACGCCCGCGATCACCGCGCCCGCGTACCCGAGGTCCGGCAGGGCGGCGAGGTGCTCGAGCCCGTCGTCGAACCCGACCTCGATCTGCGCCACCCGAGGGAACCCGTCGCCCGCACCGGAGTCATGCGGGTCGCCGTCGGCGTTCGGGGGTGCTGATCTGTGCCCCTCGGTGACTTCCTCAGCATCCTCCGGCTCGGGTGCCACCGGCTCGGCGTGCTCCGGCACGGCGAGCCCGGCCGGCAGGGACCTCGGCACCGGGACGTGCGGGAGGTGCAGCCGATCCTCCGCGACCCAGCCGAGCGCACCGATGACGGGGCCCGAGGTGAAGGGCGAGACGTGGCTCGCGTGCGCCTTCCGGACGAAGACGGGGTCGTGCACCTCGTCGGCGAATACGAGCGCCGCTCGCAGACCGGCGGCTTCCGGGGCGAGCGCGACGACGGCGGCCGCGCGGACGTTGGCCGGGCCGTCGGCTCCGGGGAGAGTGGGATTGCGCATCGCACCGGTGAGGACGATCGGGATGCCTGCGTCGTTGAGCAGCGCGAGCGCGAACGCGGAGTCCTCGAGGGTGTCGGTGCCCTGGGTGAGGACGATGCCGGGGGCCCCGCGCCGGGCGGCCGCCCGCGCCGACCGAACGACCCGGTGGAGGATGTCGAGGGTGATGCTGCCGGAGCCGACCTGGGCGAGCTGCTCGACCGTGACCTCGACGGGGTCTCCGGGCAGCGAATCGAGGCGGGCGGCGGCGGTGATCTCCGCCGCGGTGATCGACGGGGCGGCACCGGACGGGGTGCCTGTGGGGCCGCCGCCGGATCTGACCCCGCCGGCCGGCGAGCTCGAGGCGATCGTGCCGCCCAGGGCGATGACGTGGAGAGTGCGCATGAGGTCCTCGGATGGTCGGGGGTGCGGGTGTGTGCGGACGAACCGGTGGGCGAGGCCGGAGACGGTTCGGAGAGCCGGATGATCGGACTGCGCCGATCGGACCGGACGCGGTTGAGGAAGCTGCGCCGATCGGGCCGGTCCCGGTTCAGGACTCCGGGTCGCCCGCCCGGAGCAGGTCGAGGGTGATCTCGAGGTGCCCGAGGTGCTGGCACAGCTCCTCGAACACGTGGAGGAGGACCCCGAAGGTCGTCTGCGACCACGGGCCGTACCCGGTGGCCGGTGCGACCGGCGGTGCGGCCCAGTCAGTGGCGGCGAGGTCGTCGAGGAAGGCTCGGCGCACCTCGGCGGCCCGGACGAGGAGATCGGCGACCGGGCCGGCGGCGCTGAACTCCGCGTCGCGATCCCGCGGCACCGTGACCCCGAGATTCACCGTCGAGGACCACCGGCGCATCATCCCCAGGCAATGGGTGAGGAGCGCGTAGGGCGAGTTCGCCCCGGGAACGGCGGGGACGGCGTTCGCGTTCGCGTCGTCGAGCGCCCCCACCGCGTCGACGATCTCGTCGAGCTTGACGAGGGAGAAGTCGATGAGCGTCTGCACGGCGGGCGGTGCGGTCACGACGGGTCCTTCCTGCGCGGGGCCGAGGTGGTCCTCAGGGTGCTGCGGCGGCCGGATGCCGCAGCGGCCGGGACCTAGTGTCGGCTGGGCGGGTGCGGTGCGGGTTCGTCGGCCGAGATGTCGACGGATCCTGCAGTTGCCCACGATACCTGCACAGTCTCCGTCGTCAGGTGCAGTTTCCGTCGCCGTCTGCAGGATCTGCGCGGTTCTCGGCGGCCGGGTTCGGCCGAATGCGGAGCCCCAGGCCGCGGCTCAGCCCTCGAGCAGGTACTCGCGGGTGTAGGGCAGGGTGAAGCGGACGTACCCGCGTCCGGCGGGCTCGATGACGCCGCGGGTGATGAGCCGTTCGCGGTAGACGCTGCCGTACTTCGCCGTCACACCCATCCGGCGGGCGACCTCGGCCGTGCGGGAGCGGTCCTCGTCGGCCGCCATCGCGAGCACGTAGCTGCGCTCCTTCTCGGTGAGTCCTCCGATGGCCGGCTCGTGGATCTGTCGGTGCATCGCCGAGCGGGCGCGCGCCACCGCCTCCTCGACGTGGACTGCGGTGATGACGTCGTCGTCGCCGGCGGCCCGCCACGAGCGGTCGCCGATAAGCTGGATGAGGAACGGGTAGTGCCCGCTCGCCGCGATCGCCGCCTCGAGCGCTTCGCGGGTGATCGTCTTCCCCGCCTGGGTGATCGGCGCCTCGAGGGCGATCCGGGTGTTCTCCGGGCTGAGGTTGCCGAGCGTCACGCGTTCAGCGCGCCGCAGGTAGGTCGAGACGTCGTCGTCGACGAGGCTCGTGATCGCCTGCGGGAGCCCGGCGGCGACGAACGCCACCGGCGCCTCCTGGCTGAACGCGTAGGCGATCGCATCGGTGACGAGACGGAGCTCGTCGAGCTGCGAGCGGTGGACCTCGTCGAGGGTGAGGACGAGGCCGGTGCCATGGTCGGCGAGGATGGCGAGCACCCGCATGAGCTGGTGGCGGAAGTCCGGTGTGAGCGGGTTCGTGCTCTCGGTCCGTGTGGTGAGCCCGCCCGCGCCGAAGGGCAGGGTCACTCCGACGACCGAGGACTCCACCGTGTCCGCGGCGTCGAGCGCCGCGAGCGCCTCGGGCAGCCGGGTCGCGGTGAGGCTCGCGGCGAATCCGGGGGAGGCCTGGGCATGCACGCTCAGCCACTGCCGGCTCGCCGCGACCTCGTGGAAGACGTGGAGCAGGACGCTCTTGCCGACGCCGCGCTGACCGGTGACGAGGGTGGCCCGCCCGGTCGCACCCGGGCCGCTGTCGAGGGCATAGGCGAAGTCGTTGACCTCGGCCTGCCGTCCGACGAGAGCAGGCGGGATGACGCCGAACGTCGGGGTGAACGGCGAGGGCGAGGCGCCGGGGACGGGCGGTGGAGGGATGGTGACGGTCACAGGGAACACCTCCGTGAGATTCTTTTAGACTTTTGAGAATATCGCTGTCCGTGACGCAATGGAAGGCCTCCGGCCGCCGCGAGACGTGTGCGCAGTCGGTCCTATGGATTCCTTGAGAGTGTTGAGATTGCAAACCTGGATTGAGCACGCGTGCAATCCACCCCAGGTCGAGGGAGAGCGCGTGGGCAGTCGACCGAGGCAGCCGACTGGCCGCCGACGGGCAGCCGACCGCACCACCGAGCCGCCGAGCCATCGAACAGTCGGTGCGCGGAGGCGTCGGAACGCCGAGGCGACGACGGCAGACGCAGGGCCCGCGGCACCGGCCCGTGCCCGGTCAGCCCAGTGCCACCCAGATCATCAGCAGCGTGACGAGGAAGCCGACGACGTAGTTGAGCCAGAGGAACACCGACCAGCCGCGGTGGGCCTCGGCCGAGGTGCGATCGGTGATCGACCAGAACCGTCCCGCGTTGATCGCGTAGGGGAGGGCAAGCAACCCGGCGAGCGGCACCGGCCAGGCGGTGGGGACGAGCAGGGAGCCGGCGACGAGGTACACCGCAGTCGTGAGCCGGACAGTCGTCCGGGCCCCGAGCACGGTGGCCACCGAGGCGAGACCGCCCTCGCGGTCCGGGACGATGTCCTGCACCGCGCCGAACGCCTGGCTCGCGATCCCCCAGAGGAAGAATGCCGCGAGGACGAGCCAGCCGTCCGAGCCGATCGACCACCCGAGCAGCGCGAGGGCGAACCAGGCCGGGGACGAGAAGTGCGTCGATGAGGTGATCGAGTCGAGGACGGGGATCTCCTTGAACCGAAGGCCCTTGATCGAGTACGCGAGCAGGGCGAACACGCTCAGCGCGAGCACAGCCGTCGACAGCGCGGTGCCGAGGACGACGAAGGCGAGGAGGAACGGCAGGCACGCGACTGCGGAGGCGAGGAGGATCCGCCGGTGCTGCTCCGGGGATGCGAGGTGCCCCTCGACCCCGCCCTTGCGCGGGTTCCGGAGATCCGATTCGTAGTCGAACACGTCGTTGATCCCGTACATCGCGAGGTTGTACGGCACGAGGAAGAACACGACGCCGAGGACGAAGAGGACATCCACCGTCCCGCCGGCGAGCAGGTATGCGGCGCCGAACGGGAACGCGGTATTCACCCAGGACACCGGGCGGGACGCGAGGACGAGCTCACGGATCACGGCGATCGACCTCCTCGTCCGCGGTATGGCGGGCGGCACCCGGTTCGATGCCGGGATCGCGGCGCACAGCGCTGTCCGGCAGTGCACCGACCTCGGACTCCGGGCGGCGGCGCCGGCCGAGCAGCTCCCACAGGGCGGGCAGGAGGAGGACGGCGACGACCGTGTAGGCGAGGTCCTCGATCGGCATGAGCCCGATCATCACGCCGGAGATCCGGTCCTCGGCGTAGGAGAAGAGGTCGATGCCGATCATGAGGTTGTCGAAGACGATGGTGAGCGCGATCATCGCGCCGGCGGTGACGAGGAGCGCGATCCGCGACAGGGCGCCGGAGCGCCAGGCGAGGGCAGCGATGACGAGGGCCGGTACGAGGAACACGAGGTTGACGAGCGTGTATGTCACGGCCGGCCCCCTGTCCGCGGGTCGTGTCCGCCGGCCGTTCCGGAGGAGCGCGGGGCTCCCGCGCCCGCGACCCGCCCGCCCGCGCCCGCGACCCGTCTGCTCGCCGCCCGATCGGCCCGTGCGCGCAGGATCCGGGAGCAGCCGGTGTAGAGGTTCATCGTCAGCCAGCAGAGGAAGGTGAGGAAGACGACCTCCTCGAGCGGCAGCTCGGGCGCGAGGTCGATCCCGATCATGTACGGGTTGTCGCCGCGGTGGAAGATCCCGGTGAGGATCCCCGCCCCGTCCCACACGAGGAATGCGGCGAGACCGATCCCGTGGACGACTGCCGCCCGCTTCGGATCGGCGAACCAGAACAGCCGGTGCCGCCGGTCGAGGATCGCCATGCCGGCGAGGCTGAACAGCAGGCAGCCGAGGTAGGCCCAGCTCATCACAGGGATTCCAGCCAATCGCCCGAGGTGTCCCCGCGCAGCTCCTTGACGACGTTCTCCGCGCTGATGAGGCACATCGGCAGGCCGACTCCGGGTGCCGTGAAGGCGCCGGCGTAGAGCAGGTTGTCGAGCCGGGTGGCGCGCAGGCCGGCCGGACGGCGGGGTCCGCCGCGGAGGAACACGCTCTGCGCCAGGGTGTTCGACGGCCCGAGCACCGTGCCCTGCCAGGCATGGAAGTCATCCGCGTAGTCCCCGGGTCCGAGGGCGCGGCGCAGGACGATGTGCGCGGCGAGGTCGTCCTCCCCCGACCAGCGGGCGATCTGTTCGATGATCCGGTCGCAGTACTCCTCGAAGACCGGCTGTCCGGCGCGCAGCGCGGGGTCGGCGGGGCAGGGGACGAGGACGAAGAGGTTCTCGCAGCCCTCCGGGGCGACGCCCGGATCGGTGCGCGAGGGCGCGCAGACATAGACCGAGGCGGGATCGGGGAGCGACTTCTCCTCCCCGAACACGGCCGCGAAGTTCGCATCCCAGTCCGCGGTGAAGAACAGCGAGTGGTGGGCGAGCGATCCGACCCGGCGGTCGATGCCGAGCATGAGGACGATCCCGCCCATCCCGGGATCGCGGCGGCGCCACGTGGCAGGCCCCGCGGTGCGGAACCCCGGGTCGAGCAGGCGGGTCTCGAGATGGTGGAGGTCGCATGCGGCGACGACGTGATCTGCGGCGAACACCTCGAGCCCGTTCGCGGTGCGCGCGACGACCTCGGTGATCGTGCCGCGCCGCCGCCCGGTGAGCGTCCGGATGCGCCCGCGCGAGGCCTCCGCGGGGAGCGCGACGACCTCGGCCCCGGTGTGGATCTCGACCCCGGCGGCGAGCGCCAGCCGCTCGATCGCATCGATGATCGTGTGCATCCCGCCGCGCGGGTACTGCACCCCGTCGACGAGGTCGAGGCGGCTCATGAGGTGGTAGATGCCGGGGGCGCGCTCGGGGTACATCGCGAGGAATACCGCCGGATAGCCGAGGATCTGCCGGAGCAGCGGATGCTCGACGGTCGCGTCGATGCGCGCGGCGAGCGAGCCGGTGAGCATCCCCGTGAGCGGGCCGAGGCGGGTGAGCAGCTCGGGGTGAGCGAGCGCGGACGGGGAGCGGAAGGTGCTGTAGAGGAAGTGCCGGAGCGCGAGGTCGTAGGCCTCCGAGGCGGAATCGAGGTAGGCGTCGAGGCGCTCGCCGCTGCCGGGCTCGAGGGATTCGAAGAGCTCACGGACCTGAGGGCGGCCGTAGGGGACGTCGACGACCGCGCCGGATTCGGAGAACACCCGGTAGCCGGGATCGAGGGTGACGAGATCGAGCTGCTCGGCGCTCGAGGTGCCGCACAGCCGGAAGAAGTGGTCGAACACCTCGGCCATGAGATACCAGCTCGGCCCGGTGTCGAAGGTGAATCCCGCCTCCCGGTGGATGCCGGCCCGGCCGCCCAGCCAGGTGTTGCGCTCGAGCACGGTGACCGCATGGCCGTCCCGGGCGAGGAGGGCGGCGGTGGCGAGGCCGGCGATCCCGCCCCCGATGACGACGGTGCGGGTCATCGTGCTCCTCGGGTGCGTGTCAGGGGGCGGCCGGCCGCGGCGGCTGCCGCGATCGCGAGCTTACGCGGATTCGAGACCCGGATCCGCGTCGAGCTCACCCGCTGCGCCGGCGTGCGGTCGATGATCCGGGTGAGCTCGCCGAAGATCCCGTGCGCCGTCCACACCGCCGGACGCACGCGCCGGGGGAGGTGCGGGATCCGCTCCGCGGCCCGGTCGAGGTCGGCAGCGATGTCGGCGACGATCGCGGACTTCGCGGCGTCGGTGAGCCGGCGCGGGTCGACGCCGGGGAAGTACGCACGCTCGAGCTCGGCATCCTCGCCGAGGTCGCGAAGGAAGTTGATCTTCTGGAAGGCCGCGCCGAGCGAGCGCGCGCCGCGGGTGATCTCCGCCTCGCGGGCGGCCGGGATCGGGGCACCGTCGAAGAAGGCGCGCACGCACATCTCGCCGACGACCTCGGCAGACCCGTGGACGTAGGCGGCGAGGCCGGCCTCGTCCTGGACGTCGTGGGCGGTGTCGGAGCGCATCGAGGCGAAGAACGGCCGCCACATCTCCGGGCCGATCCCGGTGTGCCGGGCGGTGTGAGCGAAGGCGTGGGCGATGACGTCGGAGGAGAACCCGCAGGCGACCGCCGCCTCGATCCGCTCCTCGAACCGGTCGAGCTCGGCGCGCGCCTGGGCCGGATCCGCCGTGTCCCACGCTCCGTCGACGATCTCGTCGGCCACCCGGACCATGCCGTAGATGCTGCCGATGTGCGCGCGGACGGGACCGGGCAGCGTGCGGACAGCGAGGGAGAACGAGGTCGAGTAGCGGGTGAGGACGAGCTGGCCGGCCTGCTGGGCGGTGCGCGTGTAGAAGCGAGAGGCGGGCGTCGTCATGTCGTCGGCTCCTCGCTGCGCGGTCCGTCCGCCGGAGCACCGGTCCCGCGCGGCGCGGTGTCCGCCTCGGCCTGGGCCGCCGCGACCTCGCCCTGGGCGTGCTGGACGGCGCGGGTGAGCATGACGATGATCGCGTCGAACAGTGCGATGTCGTCGGGGTGGATCCCGCGCATGACCTGCATCATGTGGTCGACGAGCGGGGCGAACATGTCCGCGCCCATCCGCCGGGCACGCTCGGTGGCGTGGAGGATGACGGCCCGGTGATCGGTCTTGGACCGGTGACGGGTGAGGTGCCCGTCGCGCACGAGGCGATCGATGAGGGCGGAGGTGGCGGGACCGGAGAGCACGAGGCGCTTGCGGAGATCCGTCGGCGTGATCGCATAGCCGCGGCGGTCGGCCTCGACGACGGCGTTGATCGCATGGACATCGGTGTGGCCCATGCCCTCGGCCCGCCGCACCGTCTCGAAGTAGCGCTCCGATTCGACGGTGAACTTCTGGAGCAGGAAGAGCGAGGAGAACCCGGTCGCGTTCCGGTGCGGGCTGCGGCTGTCACCGGGAGCTCCGCCCACCGGCGGGGGTGCGCTCACCGGCGAGGCGGCGACGCCGGGCGGTGATCCGGCATCCTGGGAATCCTCAGTCATAGTTCCACGATAGATCAGAAGGTCGGGAATCGGCCACGTCGATTTCCGAAAGCGGTTCCACGGTGGAACTATCCATCCGGTGACCTCCTCAGCGGTCGCGCGCGAACAGATGTCCGAACGTGCTCCGGTAGCGGGTGGCGCCCTCGATCTCGACAGCGCCGCCGGCCCATCGGGGGTCGGTGTCCGCGCCGGTCTGCGGATCGCCGCCGAGCGCGGTGCCGGTGCGTGCGGGGCTGAGCGAGCGGCGGATCGCCGAGGCGGTGTCGAGGCGCGGGCCGTCGGCGCACCACTCGGCGGGTCCGGCATCTGAGCACACCATGTCCTCGGCGACGCTGTGGGCGAGCGCGGTGACGACGGTCTCCGGCAGCCCGGTGATCCGGGCGACGGCGGGGCCGACGACCTCCGCGGGCACGGGGCCAGCGGGCACATGAGGGCGCCGCAGCCCGGCGACCTGGGCGTAGAGGCGGATGACATCGGGGTAGCGCATGACATCGGGGCCGCCGATGTCGAGGTGCCCGGTCCGGTCCGAGCCGAGCGCCCACGTCAGCGCCCGAAGCACGTCGACGACGGCGATCGGCTGCACCCAGTTGCGCATCCAACCGGGCACCGGGATCGTCGGCAGGCGCTCGGTGAGCCGCCGGACGAGCTCGAAGCTCGTCGATCCCGCCCCGACGATGATCGCCGCCCGCAGCGACAGGGCGGGGACCGCGCCGGAGGTGAGGATGTCCTCGACCTCGAGCCTGGACCGGACGTGCTCGGAGTGCCGGGTGGAGAACCTCCGGCTGCCCCCGGTGGAGAGGTCGGTGCGGGCGAGCGGGCGATCCGCCGGGACGAGGCCCGACTGGTAGACGATGCGCGACACCCCTGCGGCCGCCGCGGCTGCGGCGAAGTCACGGGCGGCCCGGGCATCGAGGCGGGCGAAGTCGCGGTCGGCCATCGAGTGGACGAGATAGACCGCGGCATCGCAGCCCGCGAGCGCGGGCTCCAGGGTGTCCGGCCGCAGCGCGTCGAACTCGACCGCGCGCACCCGCGGACCCCACTGGAACTCTGCGATCCGGGCGGGGGTCCGGACGCCGACGGTCACCTCGTGCCCGGCGGACAGCAGGGCGGGCACGAGACGTGATCCGAGATAGCCGGTGGCTCCGGTGACGAAGACGCGCATGGGGCTCCTGTTCGCTGGCGGTGGGGGCGGGCCGTTCCCCTAGTATCGACCCTGTGGCGCACGTCCAGCACCCGTCCGCTCCCGCCCCCCGCCGCGTCGCGTGGCCGGTCGTGGCGGTCATCGTCCTGTGCCTCGTCCTCGGGACCGCGTTCCTCCACCTGACGTTCCGCGTCGGCTACGACACCGCGCTGTTCTACCGCTTCTCGCTCGTGCTCGGCGCCTGCTGGGTCGCCGTCGGGATCGCCGGCCGGGCGCTCGGGGACGGCATGACCGGGGCCGAGCGCGCGCCCCTCGGCCGGGCCGTCGGCATCGGGGCGGTCGGCGGTTTCGCGGTCGGAGTGGTGAGCATCATCGGCGCCTGGGTCCTCTCCCTCGTGCCGTGGACCGCCGACCTCATCGTCAGCGTCCTCGGCCCCATCGGCGCGGAGAACTTCACCGCCGTCTTCATCACCGCCGTCCTCGTCGGCGCCGCCGAGGAGCTCGCGTTCCGGGGCGGGGTCTTCGCCCTGTTCCGACGCCGCCCCATCCTCTGGTCGACGGTGATCTATGCGATCGTCACGTGCGCGACGATCAATCCGGCGCTCGTCGTCGCCACCGTGGTCGTCGGCGTGCCCTTCGCGTGGCTGCGGGCCCGGACGGGCCGGGTCGCCGCCGCCGTCACCGCCCACGTCGTGTGGACGACGGTGACGCTGTCCGTGCTGTCGGTGATCGTATGAGCGCCGGGATCTCCGGGGCCGCGCGGCTCCTCGCTCTCGCGGGCGCCGTGGGCCTCGCGTGCGCCGGGTGCGGCGCATTCGGCGCGTTCGGCACACGTGAGGACCCGTTCCCGGTGCAGGCGACGGCGAAGGGCGTGACGCCGCAGTTCGACCTCGCCGTCGAGGACGACCGCCTCGTCGTCGAGTACGTGCTGGAGAACCGCGGGGAGGAGCCCGTCGTCGTCATCGATCAGCTGCCCCGGATCATCGGCATGGGTGAGCTCGAGAGTGAGGACATCGATCCCGCGCTCGCCTATGTCAGCGCGCCGGGCGGCGGGATCGTGCGGGTGTCGCGCCAGGTCTGGGGCCTCGGGGACGAATCCGGCGACGCCTCGGTCCAGCCGGTGGTGGGCGGCACCCGGATCGCGCCGGGGGAGGATCACCGCGGGCGGATGGAGGTGCCGCTCCCCGCCGAGGCGCGCGGCCCCGAGTACTCGAGTCCGGATTACTCCGATCGCGGATTGCGCCGGGCGGACTCGATCCAGGTCTGCCTCGGCATCGTCGACGACCTCGACGGGGACGCCGAGCTCGTGCCGGTGCCGGCGGGCGTCGACGGCCAGGTGCTCGTGTGCTCGGGAACCGAGGCGCTTCCCGCCGGGATGACTCTCGACTGAGGTCAGAGGCACAATGGGAGGTGCACGATCCGAACCGGTCCCCGATCCGAGAAGGTGACACGCGCATGAGCATCCCCCCTCCGCCCGGAGCGCCGCAGCCCTCCCCGCAGTACGGAGCGCAGCAGCATGGAGCGCAGCAACCCGCACTGCCGCACGGTGCACCGCCGCCGGGGCCCGGAGCCGTCCCGCCACCGGGCGGTCCGGCCGGCAGACATCCGGGTGGGAAGCCCCCGGGCCGCGGGATGAAGCGCTGGGGCCAGGGCCTGACGTGGGCCGGAGCCGCGCTCGTCGTCCTCGGCATCGGGATCGCGATCCTCACCGGGGTGCTCGGATTCGGCAATGCGGTACCGAGCGAGGACCGGATGACCTTCGTCCACACCACCGGCACCGTCGTCGCGGAGGCGGACGAGGACCTCTACCTCTACGTCCGCGAGGGCGACGCTTCGCCGGTATGCACCGTCTACCCGCCGGGTCAGGGCGAGGTGCACCCGATCGAGAACCCGATCTCGACGAACTTCACCCACCAGGGCACGCAGTACCACGCGAACGGCGGATTCACCGTGACGGAGTCCGGCACCTACGAGATCGAGTGCTCGACTCCCGAGGTCCTCGTCGCCCCGAGCGTGTCCGGCGGCGCGATCGCCGGCGGAGTGCTCGGCGTCGTCGGCGGATCGCTCACCGCCGTGGCCGGCGGTTTCGTCCTCGTCCTCGGCATCGTGCTGTGGATCATCGGCGCGAACCGGATGAAGAAGTCCGGGGTGCGATGACCACCGCACCGGACGCGCGCCTCACCGTGCTCTTCGACGGGCACTGCGGCTTCTGCACGCGCTGCGTGGAGGAGGTGCAGCGGCGCGACGACCAGGGTCGTGTCGCGTTCCTCGCCCATCAGGTGCCCGGGGTGCGGGAGCGCTGGGGAGTCACGCGCGCGCAGGCCGAGTACCAGCTGTGGGCGATCGGTCCCGACGGCGAGCGGTCCGGGGGAGCGCAGGCGGTCGCCGCGATCCTCGACGCCCTCCTCGGGCTCGATCCGGGGACGCGCGGCCGGACCCCGGGTCGAGTGCGGCTGCCGCGCGCACCCCTGGCCCGGGCCTCCCGGCTCCCGCTCGTCGAGCCGCTCCTCGACCGGGCCTATCAGTGGGTGGCGCGCAACCGCGGGCGGTTCCCCGGCACGACCCCCTGGTGCTCCTCCCACCCCACCGACTGCCCCTCCTGAAAGAGCAATTTCCGAAGGTTCCTGAGAGCGACAACGCAGTTCTTCGCAATCTCAGCGGGGTGTGACACCCGCCTCGGCATGCTGCGGGCGCGGTCGGACTGTCGACGACGCGCGCGGGCGGCGTGCACCTGCTCGGCGGGTCCGTTCGCCACCCGCACACCGCGGGTCAGCACCCGAGCCCGAGGCGGATGCTCAGTGCCGCTGAGCGCGGACGCACCTCGCCGCCGAGGCGGACGCCTCAGCCGACGAAGATGCAGAACGGGTGACCTGCGGGATCGGCGAAGATGACGATCGGTTCGTCCGGATCGGTGCGCCCATCGACGATCTCCCGCGCCCCGAGCTCGAGGGCGCGAGCGCGGTGGTGGTCGAGGGTGGACGTGTCCCCGACGGTGAAGTCGAGGTGGAGCTGCTGGTGCACCTCGGTGCTCGGCCAGGTGGGACGCGGCAGGTGCTCGGTGGCCTGGAACGCGAGCCGCTGACCGTCGGGGGCTTCGAGGATGAGGAAGTCGTCGTTCCCGCCACCGGGTTCGTCGCCGGCCCGGTAGCGCCAGCCGAGGAGGAGCCGGTAGAACTCCGCGAGGGCGCGATGGTCCTCGGCGTCGAGGACGGTGGACCGCAGTCGGGGATAGTCGTGGTTGCTCATGCGCCCAGCGTCCCACCGTTCGGCCCCGGTGTCAGCCCCCGACGAGGGATCCGGCGCGCTGCTCGCGGGCACGCGCGGTGCGGACCTGCTCCCGGATCGCGAACGGATCCGAGAGGATCCTCCGCGACCCGCGCGCGAGTCCGCGGGCATCGCCGGCCCCGATCTCCCCGGCGCGGTCGAGCCACGTCTCGCGGTCCGCAGCGCTGCTCGTGCGGACCGGTCCGAAGCGGCTGAAGCGCACGGGCCCGAAACCGGTGAACCGCAGGGTCGAGCGGGCGATCTGCTTCTTCGTCGGGTGCCCCTGGAGGGGGCCGAGGTACCAGACCGGCGAATCGGTCGTGAGGAGGAGCCGAGCCGAGCGGCCGGTGAAGTGCCCCTTCGGCATCGAGCCCTCGTAGTGGTAGGCCCACCCGGCTTCGAAGACCCGGTCGAAGAACCCCTTGAGCAGGGCGGGCGTTGAGCCCCACCACAGCGGGGTGAAGAGCGCCAGGTGGGCCGACTCCGCGATGAGCTCCTGCGCCCGGACGAGGTCGGGTTCGAGCGGCTGGTGGCCGCGGTAGCCGCCGTGGAGGATCGGGTCGAAGTCGAGGTCGCGCACGGTGAGGCGCGTGACCGCGCTGCCGACGGCCTCGGCCCCGGCGGCATAGGAATCGGCGAGGGCGGCGGTGAGGGATGCGGGGTTCGGGTGGCCGTCGAGGACGAGGACGGGGGACAAGTCGATCTCCTGGGTGGGGGGTGCGTCTCCTGCACGGGATCGCGCGGGATTCTTACAGTGTCAAGATGTTGCCGGGATCAGTCTCGACTAGAATCTTTCGCATGTCAAGATCTGCCTCCGAGACCTCGCGTCCGTACCATCACGGCAATCTGCGCAGCGCGCTCCTCGACGCCGCCTTCGACCTCCTCGCCGCGACACCGCCGAGCGCGCTCAGCCTCCGCGCCGTCGCCCGGCAGGCGCAGGTGAGCCACGCGGCCCCCTACCACTACTTCACCGACCGGACCGCTCTCCTCGAGGCGCTCGGCACCGAGTGCATGGTGCGGTTCGTCGATGCCCAGGAGGAGGCGACGGAGGCCGCGCCCACGGGGATCGAGAAGCTCCGCGCACAGGGCCTCGCCTACATCGGCTTCGCGGAGGAGCACCCGCACGCCTTCCAGCTCATCTACGATCCGACGATCTGCATCCCCGGCAGCCCGACGCCCGAGCGGGCCGTCCAGATCGAGCGCATCGAAACCCTGCTCGGGGCCAACGCCGTCGCCGCACAGCGCGAGGGGCTGTCCGCCGGCGCCCCGAGCGAGGCGCTCGCCGTGGGTCTCTGGGGCACCGTCCACGGACTCGCCCGGCTGCTCATCGAGGGGCACTTCGACCACGCCGCCGCCGTCGCGGCCATCGAGGCGATCGCGGTGCCGGGCGGGCCCTCGGAGGCGGTCGGCTCCTCCTGACGGGTGTGTCGGCGATCGCCGTTACGCGATCGTGACGGCAGGCGCCGCCGAACCCCGGGACAATGGGAGCGGACCTGACCCCGAGGTGCGGGAGCGCCGCGATGACCCTGTTCCGGACCACGACGATGATCTCCGCCGGGTGCCTCATCCTCGGCGTGCTCGCCGCCTGCGTTCCCGGGGGTGATCCCGGTGCCGGTGGCTCCGCCCGGCCGGCGACGAGCGTCGAGACCGGCACCCCCTCATCCGCGTCGCCGACACCTGCCGCGTCCGACGCCGGTGCGGAATCGGCCGCGCCCGAGGTGCTCGCCACCGGTCTCGACGCCCCCTGGTCCGTCGTGCCGCTGCCGGACGGCTCGGTCCTCGTGTCCGAGCGGGATTCCGGCCGCATCCTCCGCGTGATCGAAGGGAGGACGGAGACCATCGGAGAGGTCGAGGGTGTGGCCCACGGCGGCGAGGGAGGCCTCCTCGGGCTCGCGCTCGCACCGGAGCCGGCCGGCCCTGCCGGGACCGGCGACGGCGGGACCGGCTCCGACGCGGCTCGGCTCTACGCCTACCTCACCGCCGCCGACGGCAACCGGGTGGTGAGCTACGCGCTCACCGGGTCCGGTTCCGACCTCGCGCTCGGCGAGCGCCAGGACGTGCTCACCGGGATCCCGGCCTCCGGGATCCACAACGGCGGGCGGATCGCCTTCGGCCCCGATGGTCGGCTCTACGTGAGCACCGGGGACGCCTCCGAACGGCCGGCTGCCCAGGATCCGGATTCGCTCGCCGGGAAGATCCTGCGCCTCGAACCCGACGGGTCCGTCCCGGAGGACAACCCGACGGCCGGATCCCCGGTCTATTCGCTCGGCCATCGCAACGTCCAGGGTCTGGCCTGGGATGATGCGGGGCGGCTCTGGGCCTCGGAGTTCGGGGCGAACGCCTGGGACGAGCTCAACCTCATCGAACCCGGCGGGAACTACGGGTGGCCCGAGGTCGAGGGGTTCGGCGGCACCGGCGAGCACCTCGAACCCGAGCGCGTGTGGCCGACCGCCGAGGCGAGCTCGAGCGGGCTCGCTCATGTGGGCGGCACCCTCGTGCTCGCGAGCCTGCGCGGCGAGCGGCTGTGGGCGGTCGAGGTTCCCGAGGGGGATCCGGAGGTCACCGGTGAGTCCGATCAGCTGCCCGCCGAATCGCTGTTCGCGGGCGAGTACGGCCGCATCCGTGACGTCGTCCCCGATCCCGCGGCGGGGGAGCGCGGCATCCTCTTCATCACCAACGCCACCGACGGCCGCGGCGACCCCGGTCCCGACGACGACCGACTCCTCCGCACCACCCTCCCCTGAGCACTCAATTTCCGAAGGTTCCTGAGAACGCAACCGCAGGAATTCGCGATCTCACGCCGCGTTCCACGCCAGTTGTCGCGGCCCCGCGTTCCCCGGCCCCGCGCGGCCCCGCGTTCTCCGGCCCCGCGCGGTCCCGCGCCCGCAGCGACTCACCCGCGGCGACTCACCCGCTGCGGCACACCCGCGCGTCCCGCATGCCCCGACCGCGCACGGCCATTCGATAGCCTGCTCCTGACACGACCTCCAGCGAAAGGCCCGCCATGCCGGCCACTGCCCGTCCGTCGTCCAGCATCCTCCCCGCCGCCCTCGCCACCGCCGGTGCCGCTGCGCTCACCGCCGGCGGATACGTCCTCCGCAACACCACCTATGCCCGACTCGATCGCCTTCGCGCCGAGCGCGCGGGCTTCGAACTCCGCACGACCATGGTCAACGGCGTCCGCGTCCGCTTCGCCGAGGGGCCCGACTCCGGGCCCGCACTCCTCCTCATCCCCGGCCAGGTGAGCGACCTGTGGAACTACGCCCGGGTCATGCGTGACCTCGCACGCGACTTCCACGTCTATGCCGTCGACGTCCCCGGGCACGGCGGTTCGGAGGCCGACCCCGACCTCTACTCCACTGCGGTGATCGGCGAGCTGTTCGCCGATCTCGTCGCCGGGGTCATCGGCGAGCAGGCGGTGGTGTCCGGCCACTCCTCCGGCGGTCTCATCGCCGCATGGATGGCCGCCTCCCGGCCCGAGGTGGTCGCCGCCGTCGTGCTCGAGGACCCGCCGTTCTTCTCCTCGGTGCTGCCCGCCGCGGAGACGACCACGAACCACGTCGACCTCGCGACCTCGGCCCACACCTTCATCGTCGAGGAGCAGGAGAGCCTGGAGCCCGAACCCGCCGCTGCGCCCGGTCCTGCCGCGGAGACCGCCCCCACCGCGGACTCCCAGGACACCGTGGCCCCCGAACCCGCTGCGGACCCCGCCCCCGCCGGCGACTTCGTCGCCCACCACCTCCGGCGCACGCCGATCTTCGACATGTTCGGCGACGCCGGTCCGAGGTACAGGGCGAAGGCGCTCGCCCTGCGCGCCGAGCAGCCGCCCCGCACCGTGCGCTGGGCCACCATGCCCCCGGTGCTCAACGAGTTCTTCCGCGGGATGGACGACTACGACCCCCGGTTCGGGCAGGCGTTCTACGACGGCAGCTTCCACGACCACGACGACCATGCGACCACCCTCGCCGCGATCGCCGTGCCCGCGCTGCTCATCCACTGCACCTGGTTCCGCGACGAGAACGGCATCCTCATGGCGGCGATGAGCGGGGACGATGCCGAGCGCGCCCGCTCGCTCATCCCGGATGTCCGGTTCGAGCGGGTCGATTCCGGCCACACCTTCCACTTCGAGCACCCGCGCCGGTACGCCCGGCTGGTCCGGGAGTTCACCGCGGACACCGTGGGCGAGGTCGACTTCCTCGACTGAAGAACCGGACGACCGAGGCGCCGGACGACCGAGGCGCCGCAGCCCGGCCGGCCCCAGCCAGCGCGGCCGACCCCAACCGACCCAGGTGACACCGACCGGCCCGGCCATTCCCAACCGACCCCGGCCGGCCCCGACCCGGCCGCCTCCTACACTGGGTGCATGGACAGATCCCTCACCATGCGTCGCCGAGCGCTGCGCGTTCCCGGCCTGCGCTCGATCCGCCGCCCGATCGGCACCCGGTCCGCCGGTTCCGAGGCACCCGCCACCGGGCCCGGTCGCCGCGCCGGTGCCCCTGATGCGCCTGCCGAACAGGCCGCGCATACCGGCCCGGAGTTCGACCTCCACTACGTCCGGACCGGGCCGAGCACCTACCGGCGCGGGTCCGATCCCGTCGCCCCCGCCTCGGGCACGGCTGCGCTGCCGCTCGTCATCATCCCCGGCGGACCCGGGCTCGCTTCCGCGTTGCCCTACGACCAGGTGCGCCGCCGGGCCGCCGCCCGCGGTCTCGAGGTCGTCATGGTCGAGCACCGCGGCGTCGGGCTGTCCCGCCGCGACCTCGACGGCCATGACCTGCCGCGCGAGGCAATGTCGGTGGAGCTCGCCGTCGCGGACCTCGCCGCCGTCCTCGACGCCGAGGGCATCGACCGCGCGGTCATCATCGGCTCCTCCTACGGCACGTACGTCGCCCAGGCCTTCGCCGTCGACCACCCCGATCGGGTGGGCGGCCTCGTGCTCGATTCGCCGATGTTCGCGGAGAGCGACGAGAAGGTCGCCCGCGAGTTCAGCCGCGACCTCCTCTACTGCGGAACCGCGGGGTCGCCCGGGACGCGCCTGCTCGCCGCCAAGGTCTACGATCTCGTCGACACCGGTGTCGTCGACGAGCTCACCCTGGGTCGCGACGTGCGGATCATCTACGAGTTCGCCGGCCCCCGCACGCTCGACCGGTTCCTCAACCAGGTCAAGGCGGGCCGGGCGAAGCGCACGCTCGCGTTCCTCGACAAGGCCGCCTCGGGCGACACCGGCGAGGGCCTGCCCTACTACATGGAGTTCGACATCGTGGGCGAGATCGCGTTCCGCGAGCTCAGCTTCTTCGCCGCCGGCGACGGCCGGATCTTCGACCAGACCCACGAGTTCGAGGCGATCCGGTCGAAGTACTCCGACTATGCCGGTCAGCCCTACGACTTCCCGGCCGCGCTGCCGACCTTCGACTTCCCGGTGCTCGTGCTCTCCGGCGAGCGCGACCTCCGCACGCCGCGGCCGGTCGCCGAGGAGATCGTCCGGCTCGCTCCCCGCGGGCACCTCGTGCCCCTGCCGGACAGCGGGCACAGCGCCCTCGACACGCACCTCCTGCCGGTGCTCGTCGCGGCCGAGGCGATCGCGACCGGCCGAGTCGCCGAGCTCGCGTGGAACCCCGAGCGGTTCGCCGGCCTCCCGCGGGTGATCGGACCCTCGGGCATTCTCCCGCGGCTGATCGACGCGAACCTCACGCTCGATCGCATCCTCTCCCGCTGACCGGGGCCGTTCCCGATGACCGGGGCCGGGTGCCCGCAGTTTCGGGCGCCCGGTGACTGGTGGTCACCGGCGGAGACGCGACGTCGGGTCTCCGCCTGCCCGCGCCGTCCGGCGAGGACGCAGTTTCGGGCGCCCAGCCACCGGCGGTCGCGCCCGATGACCAGCGTTCCCAGGCGCCACCTCGGCCGCACGGATAGACTGACCGTCACGCCCACAAGGAGGTCCGTCGTGTCCGAATCGCGCTCCCCGTCGTCCCCCTCGGTCGAGTTCCCGGCCGACGCCCCGCTCCAGGTCGAGATCCACGACGGCATCATGACCCTCACGCTCCGCCGCCCGGAGCGGCGCAACGCAGTGAACCAGGACCTCGCCGACGCGCTCGACCGGGCCTTCGCCATCGCTGAGGCGACCGCCTCCGTGCGCGTCATCGTCCTCACCGGGGACGGCGGGTACTTCTCCGCGGGCACCGACCTCAGCGAGGGGACCTCGCCGAAGACCGCGGACGGCGGGTCGTACGGCTTCGTCCGGCGCCGTCGGAGCGTGCCCGTCATCGCCGCCGTCGAGGGGTTCGCGCTCGGGGGCGGGTTCGAGATGGTGCTCGCCTGCGACCTCGTCGTCGCCGCCCGGGACGCCCGGTTCGGCCTGCCCGAGGTCAAGCGCGGCGTCGTCGCGAACTGCGGCGCGTTCTTCCGCACGCCCGCCAAGCTCCCGGCGGTGATCGCCACCGAGATGCTGCTGACCGGGGACCCGATCTCGGTGATGCGCGCCCAGGAGCTCGGACTCGTCAACGCGGTCGCCGAACCCGGTCAGGCGCTCGCCGGGGCGCTCGAGCTCGCGGCCCGCATCACCGCGAACTCCCCGGTCGCCGTCGACGAGACGACGCGCGCGCTCATCGAGGCCCGCGACCTCGCCGAGGAGGAGCTGTGGCCGCTCACCGAGCACGCCTCCCGCGTGCTGTGGGAATCCCCGGACCGCGAAGAGGGGATCCGCGCCTTCTTCGACAAGCGCGAGCCGCGCTGGACGGTGCGCTGAGCCGGCCCGTCAGTCCTGCCGCACCTCGGCGCCGCCCGGTGCAGAGCCCGCGAGCACCTGCTCGATGACCCGCACCGCGGCCGCGCAGCCGTCCTCGGCGGCGTACTCGTCCTGCACGCGTTCCGCCGCCCGGCGGTAGGCGGGATCGCCGAGCAGCCGGGAGACCGCATCGCTCAGCCGCGCGGTCCCGGCATCCCGCCGGTGCAGCGCGATCGCATTGCCCTCGCGCCCGCACACGAGGACATTCCACGACTGCTCCGGCTGCATCCCCATCCCGACGAACGGCACCCCCGTGGCGCACGCCGTCTGCACGGTGCCCTGTCCGCCGTGGATCACCGCTGCGTCGACGAGCCCGCCGAGCCGGTGCGCGGGCAGGAGATCGACCGGATGGATGGAGTCCGGCAGCGAATCCTCGTCCCCGGGATCGAGCAGATGTCGCACCGGGGCGATGACCTCGACGTCGAGCCGGGCGAGTGATCGGATCGCGCCGAGCACGGTGCGGCGGTCCCCGGAGGAGCCGAGGGCGAGGTAGATGAGCGGTCGCGGGCCGGCCGCCAGCCGCTCGACGACCTCGGGCACCTCGCCCGGGAGCTCGGCGAAGATCGGACCCACCCGGTGGTAGCTCGGCGGCAGCGTGTACCCGTCCAGCTCGGAGGGCATGACGGTGAGGAGGGTGTGATCCCCCTCGAACAGGGCCGCGCCGGTGCGCAGCGGCTCCACCCCGACCTCGCGGGCCACCGTGGTGAAGGCGCGCGGCGCGATCGGCAGGCGGTCGTAGACGAGGCGCAGCGCAGCGGATCCCGCGCGGTCGAGCAGTCGGCGGAGCGGATCCTCGCCGAGCACGAGGCCCAGGTGCGACGTCTGCTCGACGTGGGGCCGGGTGAGGGCGAAGGGCACGGCGTAGAACAGCGGCACCCCCTCGGCCCGCGCGGAGAGGAGCGAGGTCGGATTCGTGCCCATGACCACCGCCTCGGCGCCGGTCGTGCGGATGAGGCGGCGCTCCGCGGCGACGCGCTCGCGCACGAGGCGCGCGGAGAACGGGTGCCGGATCGACCGACCCTGGTCGAGGGCGAGCGCCTGCGCCTGCTCGGCGGGGGTGAGGACGGGGGAGAGGCGGCGGATCTCGAACCCGGCGTGCTCGATGAGGTGGGTGTACGGATCCTCGTAGACCTGGAAGATCGCCCGCCAGGAGGGCCCGAGCGCCCGGGCGATCGCGATCATCCGTGTGGTCTCGGCGAGGTTGAAGGTCACCGGGGCGAAGATCAGGGTCCTCATGGCTCGAGGGTATCGGCGGCACGGCCCGGTGCGTAGACTCGTCCTCCACAGCGCACGACCGCGAGGAGGGAACCGGACGATGAGCACCTGGCAGCCCGAGGACGTCACGCTGTGTGCGACCTGCGGCGTCGAGACGGCGGTGCCCGCACCCGAGGTGTGCCCGATATGCGCCGACGAGCGCCAGTTCGTGCCCCGCGCCGGCCAGGAGTGGACGAGCCGCGACCGGCTCGCGGTCGAGGGGTTCTCCGTGGGGGTGCGCGAGGTCGAGACCGGGCTGTGCGCGATCCGGGTGGAGCCGCGGCTGGGGATCGGGCAGACCTGCTACCTCGCCTGCACCGCGGACGGAAACCTGCTCTTCGACGTGCCGCCCCATATCGACGCCGAGGCGGTGGCCGCGGTGGCGGACCTCGGCGGGGTGGCGGCGATCGTGGCGAGCCATCCGCACATGTACGGCGTGCAGCTCGAGTGGAGCGCGGCGTTCGACGATGCCCCGGTGTACGTGTCGCGCGCCGACGCCGACTGGGTACAGCGCCGGCACCGAGGGGCGGCTGCCTCCTCGGGCGCGGGCACCTCGGGCGCGGGCACCTCCTCGGACACGGCCGCGGCGCGCGGACCGATCGTCGAGTACGACGGGCAGATCGAGCCCCTCCCCGGTGTCGTCGTCCGCCAGGTCGGCGGTCACTTTCCGGGCAGCTCGATCGCCGTGTGGCGCTCGCCGGACGACGGGGCGGGGGTGTTCCTCGGCGGCGACACCATCAGCCCGGTCGTGCGGACCGGGTGGGTGACGTTCATGCGGAGCTTCCCCAACTACCTGCCGCTGTCGGCCGCCGTGGTGCGGCGCATGGCCGACGCGGTCGCCGACCTCGACTTCGACCGGATGTACGGGAACTTCGGCCAGCGCCTCCTGTCCGGCGGGCAGGCGGCCGTCGAGGAATCGGCCCAGCGCTACATCGCGTGGGTCTCCGGCGAGTTCGACCACCTCACCTGAGGTGCCGGGCGCCCCCGGCACCCGTTGAGACTGCAAATTCCTGCGGTTCCACGCTCAGGAACCTTCGGAAATTGCACACTCAGGGGAGGGTGCGGAGGGTGTGGGCGGTGGCGAGCGCTGCGGTGGCCGCCTCGTATCCCTTGTCCTCCTGCGAGCCGGGGAGTCCCGCCCGGTCGCGCGCCTGTTCGTCGGTGTCGCAGGTGAGCAGCCCGAACCCCACCGGGGTGCCGGTGTCGAGCGCGACCCGGGTGAGGCCGTCGGTGGCCGCGGCGCACACGAAGTCGAAGTGGGGTGTGCCGCCGCGGATCACGACGCCGAGCGCCACTACCGCGTCGTACGCGCCGGCGAGGCGCTGGGCGACCACCGGCAGCTCGAAGCTGCCGGGCACCCGCACGAGCGCGGCCTCGATCCCCGCCTCGTCCGCGGCTCGCCGGGCACCGGCGATGAGGCCGTCCATGACCTCGTCGTGCCACGACGAAGCGACGATCGCCATCGTCAGGCCGCTGTCCTTCTCCGGCGCCAGGTCCGGTGCTCCGTGCTGAGCCATCAGCCCACTCTCCTCTCATCGGTCGTGCCCGCGGTGAGCACGTGGTGCATGCGCACCCGTTTGGTCTCCATGTACTGTGCGTTCTCCGGCCGGACCGGGACCTCGATCGGCTCGCGGTCCGTGACCTCGATCCCGAGCGCGGTGAGCGCGGCGACCTTCCCGGGATTGTTCGTCAGCAGCCGGACCCGGCCCAGGCCGAGACCGGTGAGGATCGCCGCCGCCGACTCGTAGCTGCGCGCGTCGTCGTCGAAGCCGAGCGCCCGGTTCGCGTCCACGGTGTCCGCACCCTGCTCCTGGAGCGCATAGGCCGCGAGCTTGTTCGCCAGGCCGATCCCGCGCCCCTCGTGGTCGCGGAGGTAGACGACGACCCCGCCGTCGGCGGCGATCCGGCGCAGCGCGGCGCGGAGCTGCTCGCCGCAGTCGCAACGGTGCGAGCCGAACACATCGCCGGTGAGGCATTCCGAATGGAGCCGGACGAGCGGGGCCGAGGTGCCGGCCGCCGCGCTCTCATCGAGGGCTCCCGTCGCCCCGCCGCCCCGCTCGGGGGTCGGCACCGGGCCGAGGGACTCGATGGTGAGGTGCTGAACCCCGTCGACGGTCCAGGCGCGGGTGAGGAACCGGCCGTACGGCGTGGGGAGGGTGACCGGCTCGCCCGCGCGCGCCTCGGGAAGGGCCGGGGGACCGCTGGTCTCCGCGGGCGCGGCACCCTGCTGCTCCCCGGTGTCCCGGGCGTCGAGCCAGGTGATGAGGTCAGCGATCGACACGGTGACGAGTCCGTGCTCCGCCCCGAAGTCGAGGAGCGCACCCAGCCGCATCATCGAGCCGTCGTCGTGGACGATCTCGGCGATGACGGACACCGGCTCGAGGCCGGCGAGGCGCGAGAACTCGACCCCGGCCTCGGTGTGCCCGGGGCGCTCGCGCACGCCGCCGTCCTTGGCGACGAGCGGGAAGATGTGCCCGGGGCGGGAGATCGCTGCGGCCCGAGGCCGGGCCTCGGCGAGCACGCGGGCGGTGAGCGCCCGGTCGCCCGCGCTGATCCCGGTGCTCGTCCCCTCGATCGCATCGCAGGACACGGTGTAGGCGGTGCCCTTGGGGTCCTCGTTCGTCGCGGTCATCGGCGGCAGGTCGAGCTGCCGCGCGCGCTCGGCGGTGAGCGGCGTGCAGATCACCCCGGAGGTGTACCGGATGAGGAAGCCCATCCACTCCGGGGTCGCGAGCTCGGCGGCCATGACGAGATCGCCCTCGTTCTCCCGGTCCTCGTCGTCGACGACGATGATCGGCCGACCGGCGCGGACCTCGGCGATCGCGGCGTCGATCGTGCCGAGCGCGCGGAGCGGGGCCTCCGGGGCCGGTGCGGGATCCTGGACGGACGGGGTCATCGTGCCGCTCCTTCCGTGCGGGCTGCGGTGAAGCCGAGCAGGCGCTCGGCGTACTTGGCGAGCACGTCGACCTCGACGTTGACCGGACGGCCGACGGTCGCGGTGCCGAATCCCGTGTGCTCGAGGGTGGCGGGGATGAGCCCGACCTCGATCCAGGCGGGCGACTCCCCGGGCTCGCTCACCGCGGTGAGGGTGAGGCTCGTGCCGTCGAGCGCGATCGACCCCTTCTCCGCGGTGTAGCGGGCGAGGTCCGCGGGCAGGTCGACGCGCATCCGCACCCAGCCGCCGGCGTCGTCGAACCGGCTGATCGTGCCGACGCCGTCGACGTGGCCCTGCACGACGTGCCCGTCGAACCGCCCGCCCGCCGGCATGCAACGCTCGAGATTCACCCGGTCGCCGACGGCGAGCCGGCCGAGGGCGGTGCGCTCGAGAGTCTCGCCGATGACCTCGGCGGAGAAGGTCCCCGAACCGGCGCCCTCCGGGCCGACTCCGCTCGAACCGGCGCCGTCCGGGCCGGCGGGTGCGGGGGCGGTGTCCGGCACGGCGGTGAGGCACACGCCGTTGACGGCGAGCGATCCGCCGCGCGGCAGGTCGGCGACGATCGGCCCGGCCTCGACGGTGAGGCGGGCGAATCCTCCGTCGGCGCGCAGCTCGACACCGGTGACGGTGCCGAGGGATTCGATGATTCCGGTGAACATGGTGCTCCTTCAGTGGCGGGTCGAGGCAGGTGCGAGGGTGCGCGGCGAGTCGCTCGCCGGTCCGGGGCCTGGCCGACTCCGGTCGGTGTGCGGCAGCTCCGCGGCAGAACCCGCCGGATCGGACGACGGTGGCGGTGCCGCGGCGGGCACGAGGCGCTGGAAGGTGTCGGGGCCGAGCCGTTCGGGGGTCGGGGGACCGGCGGAGTCGGGTGCGAACCGTCGGGCCTCGTCGAGCGTCCCGATGCCCAGGCCGGCGACCGCGGGCAGCCCGTCGCCGAGCAGGATCGGGGCGGTGTAGAGGTGGAGCTCGTCGACGAGGTCGGCGGCGAGGAAGGCCCCGGCGACGTGCGCCCCGCCCTCGACGAGGACGTGGCCGATCCCCTCGGCCCGCAGCGTGCGCAGCGCCGCCCGGGGATCCCGGGTGCGCAGGTGGCGGGCGGAGGGTTCGCCGGCGAGGTGGGATCCGGGGGCGAGGTCGCGCTCGCCGAGCACCACCGGAATCGGCTGCCTCCCGGCCGGTCGGCCGTCGGCATCGCGCGCGGTGAGCCGCGGGTCATCGGCGAGCGCGGTGCCGGTGCCGACGAGGATCGCGTCGACCCGGGCCCGGATCGCGTGCGCATGTGCCCGGGCCCCGGCCGAGGTGATCCAGCGGCTCGTCCCGTCCGCGGCCGCGATCCGGCCGTCGAGGCTCTGGGCGATCTTGAGGGTGACGAACGGCCGGCGCTCGTGCTGGGCGGAGAGCCAGCGCGCGTTGAGGTCCCGGGCCTCGTCGGCGAGGAGCCCGCGGGCCACCTCGACACCGCGGTCCCGGAGCACGGCTGCGCCGCCGGCGGCGGCGGGGTTGGGATCGTCGATCGCGTGGACGACGCGGCGCACCCCGGCTGCGGCGAGGAACTCCGCACAGGGACCGCGGCGGCCGGTGTGGCTGCACGGCTCGAGCGTGACGAGGACTGTGGCCGCGGTGAGATCCATGCCCTCGGCGCGAGCGCGGAGCACGGCGTCGACCTCGGCGTGCGGGGTGCCGGCGCCGCGGTGCCAGCCGGTGACCACGGTGCCGTCCGCGCCGAGCACGGCGGCACCGACGAGCGGATTCGCCCCGCGCACTCCGCGCAGCGCGGATGCGAGCGCGGCGCGCATCGCCTGCGTCTCCGGGGACGAGAAAACCGTCCGGTCTGCGTCCATCGACTCCTCCTGGTCTGCACCGGGAGGAGGGAGGGTCGTCACCGAACGGTTCGATGAGTGCAGCGGATGCGGCCGCCCCGGATTCGGGACGGCGCGTCCGCGCGCGTCGAGTTCCTCCCATCCAGACTTTGACTGTCGGTCTCGGAATCTCACCGAGTCAACCGGGTCTCCCTGCTGCTGCAGCTCGACCCGGCTCGCGGACTGTACCGCCGGTACGGAATCACACCGTCCCCGGAACTTCGTGGCCCCTACTGTACAGCCGTTCAGTGCGCTGGGCACCTGCCTCCCTCATCGTGAGACACGTCACCGTTCGGTCTCGTGCCCGGGGTCGTCGGCTCACGCGCAGGGCGGGGAACGTCCCCGACCGCGCGGGCCGTAACGCTTCCGTAACGGGATGGCCCGTCCTCCGGGGTGTGACGTGGATTACTCATAGGGTGGACGGACACCCTCCGACCGGGCCGTACGGCCTCCGGAACGCAACGCACACGTACACAACCGACACCGACGTCGACAGGGGAGCTCACATGCGCACTCGGAACACTCTACTCACCGCCGGCCTGGCCTCGGCCGCACTCGTCCTCTCCGCCTGCGGAGGTGGGAGCGGCGGCGGAGGCGGCGGATCCGCGGAGGGCGAGGGCGATCTCGGCACCGAATTCATCACCATCGCCACCGGCGGCTCCTCCGGCGTCTACTACCAGGTGGGAGCCGGGATGTCGGAGCTGCTCGCGAGCGAGCTCGGATCCGACACCTCCGTCCAGGCGACCGGCGCCTCGGTCGAGAACATCACCCTCCTCACCGACGGCGGCGCCGAGGTGGCCTTCGCGATGGCGGATGCGACGACGCAGGCGCTCGAGGGTGCGGGGCCGTTCGAGGAGGGCGGAGCGGTGGAGTCCCTGCCGGCCATCGCCAACCTCTACGACCAGTACCTCCAGCTCATCACCGTCGAAGGCAGCGGCATCGAATCCGTCGAGGACCTCGCGGGCAAGCGGGTGTCGGTCGGCGACATCAACTCCGGGGTCGAGCTCAACGCTCGCACGGTCGTCGACGCGTACGGCATGAGCTACGACGACTTCACCGCCGACTACCTGTCCTACGCCGAGGCGATCGATCAGATGAAGAACGGCCAGGTCGATGCCGCCTTCGTCACCAGCGGTCTGCCGAACTCTGCGGTCACCGACCTGTCGACCACCGAGGACGTCAAGGTCGTGCCGATCACCGGGGAGGGCCGGGAGAACCTCCTCAACGACTACGACTACTTCGGCGAGGGCGAGGTGCCAGCGGACGTCTACGACACCGCAGAAGCGGCCGAGACCCTCACCATCCCGAACCTGCTGCTCGCCAGCCCCGAGCTCAGCGAGGACGCGGTCTACGAGATCACCCAGGCGATCTTCGACAACATCGACCAGGTCCATGCGACGCACAACGCGGCGAAGGACATCACGCTCGAGAACGCCACGGACGTCAACGTCACCGAGATCCATCCGGGTGCGCAGCGCTACTACGACGAAGCCGGCAGCTGATCGGATGCGCACGCGTGACAGCACCCCGCGGCGGCGATCGCGTTGATCGCCCGCCGCGGGGTGCTGGCGGCGGCACTCGCCCTCGCGCTCCTCACCTCGGCGACCCCCGTCACCGCACTCGTCGTCCGGGAGCAGCGGCCGGGATCGCGGGAGTTCGCCCGGATCCCGGTGGCCGAGGGCGACGTCCTCACGTTCTCGTGGATCCATTCCGTCGACGGCACCCCGTGGACCGAGTACTACCGGGTCGCCGGTCGTACGCTCGTCCTCGACTGCACCGAGATGAGCCTGACCGGGGCGGGCACCCCCTCCGATGCACCGGAGGTCACCTACTCCGGTGACCAGACCCGAATGTGCGGGCTCGACCTCACCTTCGATGCGGTGCGCTGGATCCATTCCCACCGCGTCGACCATCGCATCACCCTGGGCGACACCCTGCTCATCGCCCCGCAAGCCGTTCCTCATCACTGCCGCGTCGAGATGGCAGTCGTCTGAAAGCGAATCCCATGAGCCACAATCCGCAGCCCCTCGCCGAGGCCGAGGTCGTCGACCAGGAGACGCTGGAGAAGTACGACCGCGAATCGCGCACCCGCGACGTGGATCAGACGTTCCTCAGGTGGCCGGTGACGATCGTGGCCGTCGGCCTGTCGGTCTACCACGTGTGGACCGCGCTGCTCGGCACCCCGCCCACCCTGGTCCATCGCAGCATCCACGTCGCCGCGATCCTCGTCCTCGCCTTCGCGATCTACCGGCCGTACCAGAAGGAGAAGCGCCACACCATCCCGTGGTTCGACTGGATCCTCATCGCCGCCTCGGCCTCGGTGGCGATCTATCTCGCGACGAACTACGAGACGATCGTCGCGCGCGGGGGACGGTTCGAGACCATCGACGTCGTCATGGGCGGCGTCCTCCTCTTCGTCGTTCTCGAAGGCGCCCGGCGGCTCACCGGCTGGATCCTGCCCGCGCTCGCGATCCTCTTCGTCCTCTACGACTACTACGGGCGGTCCATGCCGGGCCTGTTCCGGCACCGCGGCTACGACTTCGACACGATCCTCAACTTCATGCTCACCACTACCGAGGGCGTGTACTCCACGGCCGTCGGCGTGTCCTCGACCTACATCTTCCTCTTCATCCTGTTCGGCGCGTTCCTCCAGCGGTCGGGCATGGGACAGTTCTTCAACGACATCGCCCTCGCGCTCGCCGGCCAGACGCGCGGCGGGCCGGCGAAGGTCGCGGTCATCGCCTCGGGCTTCCTCGGCTCGATCAACGGCTCCGCGATCGCCAACGTTGTCACCACCGGCGCCTTCACCATCCCGCTCATGAAGAAGATCGGGTACAAGCCGAACTTCGCCGGCGGCGTCGAGGCCTCGGCCTCGGTGGGCGGGCAGATCCTGCCCCCGATCATGGGCGCCGCGGCCTTCATCATGGCCGAGACGCTGGGCATCCCGTACCGGACGATCGCCCTCGTCGCGATCGTGCCGGCGCTGCTGTACTACCTCGGCATCATCGCGCAGGTGCATCTCCGGGCCACCCGGCTGGGCCTCAAGGGGATCTCGCGGGAGAACCTGCCGCTCGTCATGGACGTCCTCAAGGAGCGCGGCCACCTCCTCATCCCGCTCGCGTACCTCCTCTACATGCTGTTCTTCAGCGGCTTCACGATCCTCTTCGCGGCGGTCACCACGATCTTCGTCACCGTCATCGTCGCGATGCTCCGGAAGACCACCCGGATGGGATTCGGCGACATCATCGGCGCGCTCCGCGACGGTGCGGTCACCGCAGTGTCCGTCGCGGTCGCCTGTGCCTGCGTCGGCATCATCGTCGGCGTCGCGACGCAGACCGGATTCGGCGTCAAGCTCGCGAACGCGATCGTGACGATCGGCGGCGGGTTCCTCCTGCCGACCCTCATCATGACCGCGCTCGCCTGCATCATCCTCGGCATGGGGCTGCCGTCGATCCCGGCCTACATCATCACCGCGACGATGGCGGCTCCCGCCCTCACCCAGCTCGGCGTCGAACCGCTCGCCGCCCACATGTTCGTGTTCTACTTCGGACTGTTCGCCAACATCACCCCGCCGGTCGCGCTCGCGGCCTTCGCGGCTGCCGGACTGTCCGGGGGCGATCCGATGCGCACCGGATTCTCCGCGATGAAGCTCGCGCTCGCGGGCTACGTGGTGCCGTTCGTCTTCGTCTACAACCCCGTCCTCCTCATGCAGGACGTCCACGTGCTCGAGGCGATCCAGGTGATCGTCACGGCGACCGTCGGAGTGCTCCTCCTCGCCGTCGCGGCAGAGGGCTTCCTCATGGTCGTCGTCCCGTGGGTGCTGCGGATCGCGCTCGCCATCGGATCGGTCCTGTTCCTCACCCCGAACGCACTCCTCGACCTCATCGGCATCGGCGTCCTCGTGCTGTCGATCGGCGCCATCGCGGTCATGGCGCAGAAGCAGGACGCGCTCTCCCTGCGGAACATCTGATCCCAGGCGGCTGCCGACCGGAGCGGGTCGAGTTCATGCCCGGGCTGCCGGCTCAGGTGCAGGGCCGGTGATCCGGTGGTGTTCCCGGATCGGAACACCGCCGGGTCCACGGCGCGGCCGGCCGGGGATAGCCTGAGGGGGACCACTCGCAGCCGGGTCTCTCCCGGCGCTTGAAAGGATCCGCCATGCGCCTCCCCTCGTCCCTCCGCCCCGTGCTCACTGCGACCGTCCTCGGCTCCGCACTCGTCCTCGCCGGCTGCTCCGGCGGCGGGGGCGGCGACGCGGGAAGCGACGCGGCCGACGAGCAGTCGAGCGCCGAGGGCGCCGAGGCGGACGACTCCGGGTCCGGTGCCGCGATCGGCGGCGAGCCGGAGACGGTGTACACCGAGGATCAGATCCGCACCGCGATCGAGTCCGTCGATCTCGACGGGACATCGTTCTCGGTGAGCGAGTCCAGCGAGTTCGGAGATTTCAGCTTCGATCCCAGCGAGGTCGGGATCGAGCCGGCGGAATGCGCGACCGCGTATGAGGAGGCGGTGGGCCACATGCCGGACTCATCGTCCGGCGTCGTGGGGATCGCGCAGGATTCGGGGATGAGCGCCGGCGGAATCGCACTCGACTCGAGCGAAGCGGTCGAGGAGGCGATCACCGCCCAGGAGAGTCTCGTCGCACCGTGCGCGACGATGACGATCGACATGGAGGGTACCGGCGGCCCCGCTGAGTCGAGCATCGAGCCCGTCGATGTCGGGATCGAGGGAGCGACGGCCTATGACATGAAAGTCGGGTTCCAGGGGATCGAGGTGACGAACACCTTCGTCCACCTGCCGGTGGGCTCCGCGCTCATCTCCCTCATCGGGGTGTCGACCGTCAACCCCGACGTGGAGGAGGACCTCGTCTCCGCCGCGGAGCAGATCCGCGACAGCCTGGAGTCGCAGGCGGGCTGAGCCCGGCGGGTCAGCCCTCGTCGCCGGTGTGGCGCTGCTCGGTGCCCGGCGAGCCGTCCGATCGCGTCCAGGTGCACACGAGCTCGTCGCGGCTGCCGAACCGCACGAGGTGCCGACCGACGACCCCCTCGAAGCGCTCGACGGAGTCCGCCGGGGCGGTGATCTCGATGTCGAGCGAGTCGGCGCGGTCGGTGAGGGCTGCGAGGACGGCGCCGTCGGCGAACTCGATCGTGCCCTTCCCGGTCTCCGGGTCCCAGACGGCCTGCGTCTTGCGGCCCATATGGGACACGAGCTGCTTGGCGTAGCGGCCGGGACGATCGGTCGAGACGTGCGCGGTCGAGACGACCGGGCGGGTGTCGGTGTCGGTCATGGTCGGAAGTCTACGCCGGAGCCGGAGCCGGAGCCGGAGCCGGAGCCGGGTCCGGGGTCATGGCACCCGTGTCCGTGCCCCCTCCTAGACTCGACGGCATGGACAGCGCACTCCACACCCAGGCCCTCGCCGCACTGCGGGAGCTCACCGGACGGCAGGACGCCGCCTTCCATCCGGGGCAGTTCGAGGCGATCGAGGCGCTCGTGGCCGGGCGCCGTCGCGCGCTCGTCGTCCAGCGCACCGGGTGGGGCAAGTCCGCGGTCTACTTCGTCGCGGCGAAGCTCCTCCGCGCCGCAGGCCGCGGTCCCTCCCTCATCATCTCCCCGCTGCTCGCGCTCATGCGCGACCAGGTCGAGGCCGCCGCCCGCGCCGGTGTGCACGCGGTGGCCCTGAATTCCTCCAACGTCACCGAATGGGACTCGGTGTTCGCTGGCCTCGGCGCCGGTGCCGTGGACGTCCTCCTCATCTCCCCGGAGCGGCTCACCAATCAGAAGTTCCGCGACCACGTGCTCGGAGACCTGCTCACCGAGGTGGGGATGATCGTCGTCGATGAGGCCCACTGCATCTCCGACTGGGGCCACGACTTCCGCCCGGACTACCGGCGCATCGGTGCCCTGCTGGCGGATCTGCCGGGCGACCTCCCCGTCCTCGCGACCACGGCGACGGCCAACGCGCGGGTGGTCGACGACGTCGCCGACCAGCTCGGCACCGACACCCTCGTCATCCGCGGACCCCTGTCGCGGGCCTCGCTGCGCCTCGGTGTCGCACCCGTCCGCCCGCCGAGCGAACGCATCGCGTGGCTCGCCGAGCACCTCGGCGATCTCACCGGCTCCGGCATCATCTACACGCTCACCGTCGCCGCCGCGCAGGACACCGCCCGTGCCCTGCGCGACTCCGGGTGGGACGTCGCCGCGTACACCGGCGGCACGGATCCGGAGGAGCGGGAGCGGCTCGAGGGCGACCTCAAGGCGAACCGGCTCAAGGCGCTCGTCGCGACCTCGGCCCTGGGGATGGGCTTCGACAAGCCCGACCTCGGATTCGTCGTCCACCTGGGTGCGCCCTCCTCGCCCGTGGCGTACTACCAGCAGGTCGGCCGTGCCGGCCGCGCCACCGAGTCCGCCGACGTCCTGCTGCTGCCCGGGGCGGAGGACTCCGACATCTGGGAGTACTTCGCGACGGCCTCGATGCCGGAGGAGGACGCCGCGACCGCCGTGCTCGCGGCGCTCGCGGACGCCGGCGGCGCACCCCTGTCGGTTCCCCGTCTCGAGACCCTCGTCGGGGTCAGGCGGTCCCGCCTCGATCTCCTGCTCAAGACTCTCCCGGTCGACGGCGCGGTCGACCGGGTGGCCGGCGGCTTCGTCTCCACCGGACGCGGGTGGACCTACGACGCGGAGCGCTATGCGAACGTCGCGGCCGCCCGGAGGCGCGAGGCCGCAGCGATGCTCGACTACGAGGCCACCGTCGGCTGCCGCATGCGCTTCCTCGCCGAACAGCTCGACGACCCGGAGGCCGCGGACTGCGGGCGGTGCGACACCTGTGCGGGTCAGTGGTGGTCGGACGCGGTGTCCGAATCCGGTCGCACGGCCGCCCGCTCGGTGCTCAGCGCCGTCGGACTGCCGGTGGAGCCCCGGGTGTCCTGGCCGACGGGACTGCCGTCGATCGGCGTCGAGCTCAAGGGCCGGATCCCGGAGGGGGAGCGGAGCGAGGTCGGCCGGGTCGTCGCGCGGCTCACCGACCTCGGCCCCGGTCAGCTCCTCCGCGAGTTCCTCGCCCCCGGTGCGGAGGACCGACCCGTGCCGTCGGACATCGGGAAGCACTGCGTCCGCGTGCTCGCCGACTGGGACTGGAACGCCCGGCCCGAAGTCGTCGTCGCGGTCCCCAACGCACGCCGTCCCGTGACGGTCGCCTCGCTCGCCGCGGAGCTCGCGCGCGTCGGTCGGCTCGAGGACGCCGGTCCGCTGATCGCCCGCCGGGCGACCGGCAGCCCCGACGTCAACAGCGCATTCCGGGTGCGCGACGTCCACGACGCCTTCGCGGTGAGCCCCGAGCTCGCCGCCGCGGTGGACGGTCGCACGGTGCTGCTCGTCGACGACGAGATCGTCTCCCGCTGGACGATGACCGCGGCCGCCCGAGAGCTCCGTCGCGCCGGGGCCGCCGCCGTCCTGCCCTTCGCACTCGCCCTGCGCGCCTGAGCCCACGGCACGTCCGAACGTGCTGTGCGACCGGGCCGGCCGCGCTGTGACCGGCCTGCTCAGTCCCGCCCGCTACACTGGGTGACCATGAAGAGCTGATGTCGCCCCCTCCCGTGCCGCGGCCGTGCGCCCGGCGGGATCATCGACGTCTGCAAGGGTCGCCATGTCAGCCTCATCCTCTTCGTTCCCCTCCTCCTCGCCGCACCGCGGAGCCCATCTGCGCCTCGACGGGATCTCCCACTCCTTCGGCTCCCACCGGGTGCTCACCGACATCACCCTCACCGTGCCCGCCGGATCCCCGGTGGGTCTCATCGGCGAGAACGGCACCGGGAAGTCGACGCTGCTCCGGATCGCCGCCGGGCATCTCGCCCCCGACTCCGGCGCGGTCGCCGCCCACGTCCCCGGAGGAGCGGCACGGATCGGCCTGCTCCATCAGGAACCGCCATTCACGGCCGGGACCGCGGTGGGTGATGCTCTCGAAGATGCGGTGGCACCCCTGCGCGCGGCTGCCGCAGCGGTCGACGCCTCGGCGGCGGCCCTCGCGCGCCGGCCCGGGGATGCGCAGGCCGCCGCGGAATACGATTCCGCGCTCGAACGGGCTCGGCGGCTCGACGTGTGGTCGGTCGATGCGCACGTCGAGGCGACGCTCGCGGGGCTCGGGCTCGCCGGCATCCCCCGGGACCGTCCCACCGGCGACCTGTCCGGCGGACAGGTGGCGCGACTGTCGCTCGCCTGGCTCCTGCTCAGCCGACCGGACGTGCTGCTGCTCGACGAGCCGACGAACCACCTCGACGACTCCGCCGCCCGGCACCTCACCGGGGCCCTGCGCTCCTGGTCCGGCGTCGTGCTGCTCGCCTCCCATGATCGTGCGTTCCTCGACGCGACCGTCGGCCACCTCGTCGACCTCGATCCCTCACCGCTGCCGCACGCCCTCACCGGAGTGCTCACCGGGGGAGACGTCGGTGCGGGAGTGGGCGTCACCCGGTTCACCGGCTCCTACACCGATTACGTGCTCGCGCGGCTCGATGCACAGGACCGCTGGGAGAAGCAGCATCGCGATGAGCAGGAGGAGCTGTCGCGCCTGCGGGCGGCCGTGGCGGACAGCGGCACCGTCGGGCATGCCGGGCGGGGTCCCCGGACCGAGGCGCGCTCAGCGAGGAAGTTCTACGCCGACCGCAACGCCGCGGTGGTCTCCCGGCGGCTGCGCAGCGCGCGGGCCCGGCTGCTGGGACGATAGCCCATCT
>ENA-OOKA01000077-OOKA01000077.1-human-skin-metagenome-genome-assembly--contig:-NODE-77-length-33967-cov-6.808799_pt1 | contig 33967 bp, 30 predicted proteins | sample MGYA00248825_ERZ500995 | MGnify/ENA primary metagenome ERZ500995 (study PRJEB25958, sample SAMN03398540) | human skin metagenome | study: EMG produced TPA metagenomics assembly of the Human Skin...
GGTGTGAATCCGTATGGCATGGATCGATCCATGCCATACGGATTCACACCGAGCGGTTGCCCCAGGAGAGCGCGACGCCCCCTACGGGCGACCGGCGAAGCGGCTGAGGAGTTCGACATTGCCCGCGACGATGAGGAGGTCCTGCTTGCCGACGCGGGTGGTCGGTTCGGCGTACGTGAAGTCGCGGCCCGGGCTCTTGATGCCGACGATCGTCACGCCGTACTTGTCGCGGACCTTCGCCTCGCCGAGGGTGAACCCCTGGATCTCCCGCGGAGGGCGCATCTTGACGACCGCGAAGTGGCCCTCGTCGAACTCGATGTACTCCATCATCCGGGAGCTGACGAGGTGGGCGACGCGGATGCCGGCATCGGACTCCGGGTAGAGGACGTGGTGGGCGCCGATGCGGTGGAGGATCTTGCCGTGGGCCGGGGAGATCGCCTTCGCCCACACCTGCGAGACCCCGAGGTCGACGAGGTTCGCCGTCGTGAGCACGCTCGCCTCGATCGAGGTGCCGATGCCGACGACCGCGGTCTGGAAGTCCGCGGCACCGACCTGGCGCAGGGCGTCGATGTTCGTCGAATCGGCCTCGACGACGTGGGTGAGTTTGCCGCTCCAGTCCTTGACGAGCTCGGCGTTGTGCTCGATGGCCATGACCTCGCGTCCCAGTCGCGTGAGCGTGACCGCAGTCGCCGAGCCGAAGCGTCCGAGCCCGATGACGAGGATGGAGGAGTTCTCGTTAGCCAACGACCGGCCTTTCTTCGGGGTAGCGGTAGAGACGGGCAGAGTCCTGCATGGACAGGGCTGCCGCCAGTGTAATCGTACCGAGACGCCCGATGAGCATGAGGACGGACAGCGTGTAGAGCCCCGGTTCCGAGACCGAGGCGGACACGCCGGCGCTCAGCCCGACGGTGCCGAACGCCGAGATCACCTCGAAGAGCACCCGGTCGAGGGATTCGTCGCTGATCTGGAGCATGACGAGGGTGCCGACGAAGACGATCGTCGCGCCGGTGAGCAGGATGGAGATCGAGAGTTTGATCGTCGAGGCGGTGAGCCTGCGACCGAACACGTTGACATCGGTGAGGCCCCGCGCCTCGGCGTAGGCGGCGAGGACGAGCACGGCCACTGTGGTCACCTTGATGCCGCCCGCCGTCGATGACGACCCGCCGCCGATGAACATCATCACGTCCATGAGCAGGTGCGTCGACTGGCTCATATCGGCGACATCCATCGTCGAGAACCCGCCCGAGCGCGGCATCACGGCCATGAAGAGGACCTCCATGAGCGTGTGGCCGGCGTTCTTGTCCCCGAGGGTCTTCGGGTTGCCGGATTCGAAGAGGAGGAGGAAGACGAACCCGAGCGCGAGCACGATCGTCGTCGTCGTCAGGGTCAGGCGGGTGTGCAGGTCCCAGTTCTTCGGTCGGTTCCAGTTCATCGCGATCATGAGGACGACGGGGAACCCGAGGGAGCCGACGAAGACGCCGATCATGATGAGCGAGAGGATCCACGGATCCTCGGAGAAGTACTCGGCCCCACCCGGGTGGATCGTGAAGCCGGCGTTGTTGAACGCGGAGATCGCGTAGAACACCGAGTACCAGATCGAATCGCCGACGCTGTCGCCGCGCATGAGGAAGCGCGGGAAGAGGAGGATCGCCAGGATCGCCTCGGCGGTGAGGATCGTGACGAAGACCGTCTTGAGCAGGGTGCCGACCTGACCGAGGTTGAGCGCCGAGGTGGCCTGCTGGGCGATGAGGCGCTGCCGGACTCCCAGCCGCCTCGAGACCGCCATCCCGAGCAGCGAGGCGAGGGTGAGGATGCCGAGACCGCCGACCTGGATGCCGGCGGTGATGACGGAGATGCCGAAGTCCGACCAGTAGTCCTCGGTGACCACCGGGGTCAGGCCGGTGACGCAGACCGCGGAGACGGCGACGAAGACGGCGTTGGCGATGTGCTCGGAGAGAGGGACCGATGCGGGGTCGCGCATGCTCGCCGGCAGCATGAGGATGACGGCGAAGACCGCGACGACGGCGACGAACGAGACGATCGCCAGCCGCGCGGGGGAGGCGACGGCGAGGTCGTCGACGAAGTCGCGGACCCAGCGCCCCGGGCGCAGGAAGCGGTCGAGGCTCCAGGGGGAATTGGTGGACACAGACTCCATGGTAGGACGGACGAGGGGCGAATCCCCGTAGGTGAGCCGCGCCATATAGCATTGCCCCATGGCAGATAGCGATGTCTACGTCGTCTGGGACGAGGCGGTGACCGGGTACGACTTCGGTCCCAGCCATCCGATGCACCCCCTGAGACTCGACCTCACCGCGAAGCTTGCGATCGACTTCGAGCTCTTCGACCGCGACGGCGTCGACGTCCGCTCCATCTCCGACCTCGACGAGGCGGCGCTGGCCCGCGTCCACGACGACGACTACATCACCGCCGTCAAGGAGGCGGGCAGTCCCGCCGGACTCGACCATGGGGAGGCGGAGCGGTTCGGGCTCGGCACCGACGACGTGCCCGTGTTCGAGAACATGCACTCCGCCTCGGCGATGCTCTTCCAGGGGTCGGTCGATGCGGCCCGGGCGATCACCAGCGGCGACTACCGCCGCGCGGTGAACTTCTCCGGCGGCATGCACCATGCGATGGCGAACAAGGCGAGCGGGTTCTGCGTCTACAACGACGTCGCGGGCGCGATCACCGAATTCCTCGACGCCGGCTTCGAGCGCATCGTCTACATCGACCTCGACGCCCACCACGGTGACGGCGTCGAATCCCTCTTCTGGGATGACCCGAGGGTGCTGACGATCTCCATCCACGAGTCCGGCAAGTACCTCTTCCCCGGCACCGGGTACCCGGCAGACATCGGCGGACTCCGGGCGGCCGCCTCGGCGGCGAACATCGCCCTGCCCCCGCGCACCGGCGACGAGGACTGGCTGCGCGCCTTCGATGCCACCGTGCCCGCCCTCGTCGAGGCCTTCTCCCCGCAGGTCATCGTCTCCCAGCACGGGTGCGACGGACACCGGATGGACCCGCTCACCCACATGCGTCTGAGCATCGACGCGATGCGCGTCGCCACCGAACGCGTCCGCCGGCTCGCCGAGGACCATGCCGAGGGCAGGTGGCTCTCGACCGGGGGAGGAGGGTACGCGATCATCGATGTCGTGCCGCGCGCCTGGACGAACCTCATCGCCATCGCCGCCGACGCCGACATCGACCCGGGGACACGGATCCCCGGGCGCTGGGCGCACTACGCGCAGACGAAGACCGGCCGCGAAGCGCCGCTGACGATGACCGACGGCTTCGACGGCTCCTTCACCCCGTGGTCGCACGGATTCGACCCGGAAACCGAGCTCGACCGCGCGGTCATGGGCACCCGGAAGAACCTCTTCCCCTTCTTCGGCCTCGACCCGTACTTCGACTGACCCGAACGGCCTCCGCGCCCGCTGTGGATCTCGACACAGTTTTGGGAAAGAACGGGCCGGGGCGATAGAATTGCACGGTTAGTTCAAAGGGTGGGCACCTGAAGTTCACCTCCACCGACAAGCACAAGGGGTACCCGCGTGGGCTCAGTCATCAAGAAGCGCCGCAAGCGTATGTCGAAGAAGAAGCACCGCAAGCTGCTTCGCAAGACACGTCACCAGCGTCGCAACAAGAAGTAAGACCGGGTACGGTCCTACGCCCCCGCTCGAATCCCATTTCGGCGGGGTTTGTTGTCACCTTCACAACAGGAGTGTGTCGTGGTCGAGCTGACCTTCCTCACCCGCGCCGGTTGCCACCTGTGCGAGACCGCGAAGGCCACCGTCGCCGAGGTGGTGTCCGGCAGGGACGTCACCGTGACCGAGATCGACATCGACAGCGACGAGGAGCTGACCGGCCGGTACGGCTGGGACGTCCCCGTGGTGCTCCTCGAAGGACGACAGCACAGCTTCCACCGGGTCGACCGGGACAGGCTGTCCCGGGCGCTCGAGGCGCTGGGCGCATGAGGCGCCCAGCGGCCGCAGCCCGGAACGCATGAGCAGAGTGAAGGAGTGACACGGTCCAGTGGGCGAGATTCTCTCCGCGGGCAGCATCGAGGGTGTCGTTCGCAAGGACGTCCCCGAGCGCGTCATCTCCCGACTCCCGATCTACCTCCAGACGGTCGAGACGATCGCGGCCACCGGCCAGACCACCGTGTCCTCGGAGGCGCTGGCCAGCCGCAGCGGCGTCTCCCCGTCGATCCTGCGCAAGGACCTCTCCCAGCTCGGCCGCCCCGGACGCCGCGGCGTCGGCTACGCGTGTGCGGAGCTGGCGGCGACGCTGCGGTCCTTCCTCGGCCTCGACCACGCTCAGAGCGTGGCGATCATCGGCGCCGGACGGCTCGGCTCCGCGCTCGCCGACTATGCCGGCTTCCGCGGCCGGGGCCTGCGGCTGACAGCGATCTTCGACGTCGACGAGGCGAAGGTCGGCACCACCATCGGAGCGCTCACCGTCTCCGACCTCAGCGAACTCGCCACCTGGCCCGATGACATCGACCTCGTGGTCATGGCGGTTCCCGCCTCCGCGGCACCGGCGGCGGCGCGCATCGCCGCCGACGCCGGCGTGCGCGGCATTCTCAACTTCGCACCCACAGTGCTCGAGACCCCGGACTCCGTGCGGGTCCGACAGGTGGATCTGGCCAGTGAGCTGCAAGTACTCGCGTATTACTCGGCGCTCGATGACAACGCCGGCACTCCAGTTGAGGAGCACAGCAATTGACTCTCTTGGTTCTCGGCATCTCCCACCAGTCGGCGCCGATCGACATGCTCGACGCCCTGGCCTTCGGCACCGATGACGTCGACCGTCTGCGGACCGACGCCCTCGGCGGTGCGAGCGTCGACGGTCTCGCCGTCCTCTCGACGTGCAACCGCCTCGAACTCATCGCCGACGTCTCCGCCTTCCACGGCGGGCTCGCCGACCTCGGCAACGCACTCGTGTCCTCGATCGACAAGGAATGGCAGGACATCGCCGGGCACTTCTACGCCCACTACGACTCCCAGGCCCTCCAGCACCTCCTCAAGGTCGCCTGCGGACTCGACTCGATGGCGATCGGCGAGGCCCAGATCCTCGGTCAGCTGCGCTCGACGTTCACCGATTCGATGGCGGCCGGAGCCCTGACCTCCGACCTCTCCCATGCCCTCCAGCAGAGCCTGCGGGTGGGCAAGCGAGCCCATTCCGAGACCGGCCTCGACGAGGTGGCCCGCTCCCTCTTCGGTGCCGCCCTGGAGGCCTCCCAGGCCCACATCGGTTCGCTGCGCGCGGCGAACGCGCTGGTCATCGGGGCCGGCGCGATGTCGGGCCTCGTCGTCGCAGGCCTCCACAAGGAGGGCGTCAACCACCTCACCGTGCTCAACCGCACGATCGAGAAGGCCGAACGCCTCATCGCCGAGGTGGGCGGCCGTGCCCGTGAGCTCACTCCGCGGACACTCGCCGAGGAGATCGCCGACGCCGACCTCATCATCTCCTGCACCGGCGCCCGCGGCGTCGTCGTCACCCGCGACGACATCGTCGCCGGTCTCTCGCAGAGTTCGAAGTCCGCGGCGAACAAGGCCTTCATCGACTTCGCCCTGCCGCATGACATCGACCCGAGCGTGCGCGAGTTCGAACACGTCGCCCTCTTCGGCCTCGGTGAGATCCGCAATCTGCTCACGAGCTCCGCGAACGAACGCGACGCCGCCGTCGTCGAGACCGTCGAAGCCGTGCGCGCTATCATCGCCGAGGAGGCCGACAAGCTCGAGTCCGGGGCGAAGGAGCGCGCCGTGGCCCCCACCGTCACCGCCCTGCGCACGCATGCCAAGGACGTCATCGCCGCCGAGACCGAGCGCCTGGAGAAGAAGATCGGCGAATCCGTCGACGAGAAGGTCTTCGCCGAGATCCGCAAGTCGCTGCACCGTGTGGCCGAGAAGCTCATCCACACCCCGACCGTCAAGGTCAAGGAGCTCGCGGTCTCCGACTCCGACGTCGACTACGCCCAGGCCCTCATCCAGCTCTTCGACCTCCCGACGATCAAGGTCGCCCACGCGAAGGCGACCCCGGAGACGAAGGTCGCGAAGGCCTCGAGCCCCGAGCACATCGAAGCCGACGGACTTCGTCCCGTCGCCGACCACACCCTCGACGTCGTCGAACCCGAGCATCCGACGGGCCGGACGATCCGACTCGGCACCCGCCGCTCCCAACTCGCCCGCTCGCAGTCGACGGCGATCGCCCACCAGATCGCGGCCCTGACCGGCTGGCGGGTCGAGATCGTCGAGGTCGTCACCGAAGGCGACGTCAACATGTCCCCGCTCGCCGGATTCGGCGGCACGGGCGTGTTCGTCTCCGCCGTGCGCCAGGCCCTCCATCAGGGCCAGATCGACGTCGCCGTCCATTCGCTCAAGGACCTGCCGACGACGCCGGAGCCGGGGATCCAGCTCGCAGCGATCCCGCCCCGCGTCGATCCCGCCGACGTCCTCATCGGCCGCGACGGCCTCAGCCTGAGCGAGCTGCCCGCCGGCAGCGTCGTCGGCACCGGTTCGCCGAGGCGCGCCGTCCAGCTGCGCGCCGCCCGCCCCGACATCGAGGTCCGCGGGGTCCGCGGCAACGTCGACACCCGCATCGCCCATGTCCGCGACGGCCGCCTCGATGCCGTCGTCCTCGCCGCAGCCGGTGTCCGTCGCATCGGGCGCCTCGCCGAGGCGACCGACCTCCTCGACTTCGACACGATGCTTCCCGCTCCCGGACAGGGGGCGCTGGCGATCGAGACCCGCGGCGCCGACAGCCCGTTCACCCAGGACGAGGAGCTCATGGCCGGCGACGTCGCCATCCGCACGGCCCTGCGCCGCCTCCACGACGAGGCCACGGACCTCGCCGTGACCTGCGAACGGGCCATCCTCTCCCGCGCCGAAGCCGGCTGCTCGGCCCCGATCGGGGCCCTTGCGACGATCGAGGGCGATGAGGTCGTCGTCACCGCGATGATGGCCGATGACGGCGGCACCATCGCCCGCACCCGGATGTCCGCGCCGCTGCCCGTCGTCGACGGCGACCTCTCCTCCCGCGACGACGAAGCGCTCAAGGTCGCGGGCAAGGAGATCGCCCGTGTCGCGGACGAACTCGGCACCGCCGCCGCCGAGGACCTGCTGCGCCGACTCGACATCGACCCTGCGCAGTCGTCGGACCACCTCACCCCCGTCAAGGCCGCCGCCCAATCGTCGTCCCAGGGGCGCGCATGAGCAGCGCGGAGATGCCGGAGAAAGCGCCGACGGGACAGGTCCAGCCCCGTCGGCTGCTGCCGGTGGCCCCACGCGTCGTCTTCATCGGCTCCGGGCCCGGGGAGGCGGGACTGATGACCGCACGGGGTGCCGACATCCTCGCTGACGCCTCCCTCGTCGTCTACGACGCCCAGGTCCACGCAGAGATCGTCACCGCCTACGTCCCGCAGGCGGCCGAGGTCATCGACGCCGCCGAACTCGGCCAGGCCGCCTCGACCCGCGGGCGCCGCCTCGCCGACCTCGCCCGCCCCGACAAGACCGTCGTGCGCCTGAGCTCGGACGACGGGCTCCTCTTCACGACGACGACCACCGAGGCGGCCGTGTGCCGCAAGGCCGGCATCGACGTCGAGATCGTCCCCGGAGTCGGCCTGTCCGCGGCGACCGCCGCCTACACGGGCACTCCGCTGACGACGAACCGCGTCCGCTCGGTGCGCTACATCGAGTCCGGCCCGCAGACCCACGTCGACGTGTCCAAGCACCGCAACACCACGCACGTGCTCACCGGCACCGCCGCCGAGCACGAAGAGGCCTTCCGTGCCCTGCTCGCCGACGGCTGGGACGAGACGACGAAGGTCCTCGTCGGCTGGGGGATCTCGACGACGGAGCAGACGACGGTGGAGACGACCCTCGGCCAGGCCGCAGCCCTGTGCCGGTCCGCCGGGGACCGGATGGTCGTCATCATGGGCCAGGGCGTCGAGGACCGCGGAGAGCTCAGCTGGTTCGAGACCAAGCCCCTGTTCGGCTGGCAGGTCCTCATCCCGCGGACGAAGGAGCAGGGGACCTCGACCGCCGAGGCGCTCGCCGAGCTCGGCGCCGTCGGCACCGTGGTGCCGACCATCGCGGTCCAGCCGCCGCGCACCCCCACGCAGATGGAGAAGGCGATCCGCGGCCTCGTCGACGGATCCTACGAATGGGTGGGCTTCACCTCGGTCAATGCCGTGCGCGCCGTGCGCATGTGGTTCGAGGACTTCGGCCTCGACGCCCGCTCCCTGGCCGGTGTCAAGGTCGCCGCCGTCGGCGGACGCACCGCCGCGGCGCTGCTCGACTGGGGGATCACCCCTGACCTCGTCCCCGACGGCGAGCACTCCGCCCGCGGACTCGCCGCCTCCTGGCCGGACTACGTCGACGACATCGACCCGATGAACACCGTCCTCCTGCCGCGTGCCGACATCGCCACCGAGGTGCTCGTGGCCGGCCTGCTCGAGAAGGGCTGGGACGTCGACGACGTCACCGCCTACCGCACGGTCCGCGCCTCCCCGCCGCCGGCGCCGATCCGGGAGGCGATCAAGGCCGGCGACTTCGACGCGTTCCTCTTCACGTCGTCGTCGACGGTGCGCAACCTCGTCGGCATCGCCGGCAAGCCCGCGGCCACCTCGGTGATCTGCTGCATCGGACCGGCCACGGCGAACACCGCGGAGGAGCACGGCCTGCGCGTCGACGTCCTCGCCGAGGAGGCCAACCTCACCTCCCTCATCGACGGACTCGTCGCGTTTGCGACGACGATGCGCGATGAGGACCTCGCCGCGGGGCAGACCCCGATGCGCCCCAGCCAGAAACGCCGGAGAAAGAAGGCCTGACATGGCACCGATCATCCGTCCGCGCCGCCTGCGCTCGACACCGGCGATGCGCCGCCTCGTGAGCGAGGTGCGGCTCCATCCGGCCGACCTCGTCCTGCCCATGTTCGTCAAGGAGTCCCTCAGCCAGCCCGCGCCGCTCTCGGGCATGCCGGGGGTCGTCCAGCACACCCTCGACTCGCTCCTCGACGCCGCACGCGAAGCGGTTGCGGCCGGAGTCGGCGGGCTCATGCTCTTCGGCATCCCCGAGGTCCGCGACGAGACCGGGTCACAGGCCGATGATCCCGAAGGCATCCTCAACCGGGCGCTGCGACTGCTGCGTGATGAGTTCGGCGAGGAGACGGTCATCATGGCCGACCTCTGCCTCGACGAGTTCACCTCCCACGGCCACTGCGGCGTGCTCGACGAGACCGGCCGCGTCGACAACGACGCGACCCTTGTGCGCTACGCGTCGATGGCGGTCGCCCAGGCCCGCGCCGGTGCCCACGTCGTCGGTCTCTCGGGGATGATGGACGGCCAGGTCGCCGTGTGCCGGGAGGCCCTCGACGACCACGGCTTCACCGATGTCGTCGTCCTCGGCTACACCGCGAAGTACGCCTCGGCGTTCTACGGGCCCTTCCGTGAAGCCGTCGACTCCGAGCTCAAGGGCGACCGCAAGACCTACCAGCAGGATCCCGCGAACGGCCGCGAGGCCATGCACGAACTCGACCTCGACCTCGCCGAGGGCGCGGACATCGTCATGGTCAAGCCCGGCCAGCCCTACCTCGACGTCCTCGCAGAGGTGGCCGCCGAGTCCCCGGTGCCCGTGTGGACGTACCAGGTGTCCGGGGAGTACGCGATGATCGAGTTCGCGGCCGCGGCCGGTGCGATCGACCGGGAGAGGGCGATCGAGGAATCGCTCATCGGCTTCAAGCGCGCCGGCGCCGACGCGATCCTCACCTACTGGGCCACCGAGGTCGCCCGGCAGCTGACGGGAGGCCGACGATGAGCGAACCGCGCTGGCTCTCGACCGCCGAACAGAAGTCGTGGCGCAAGTACCTCACGGGCAGCCAGCTGCTCCACACCCAGGTCGAAGCCGACCTGCGGGAGCACTTCGGCATCGGTCTGCCCGAGTACGAGATCCTCGTGCGCCTGAGCGAGAGCGAGAACCGGTCGCTGCGCATGGCGCAGCTCGCCGCGGACACGACGATGTCGCGTTCGCGTCTGACCCACAGTGTTGCGAGAATGGAGAAGAAGGGGCTCCTGGCGAGGTGCCCGATCCCCGAGGACGGTCGCGGCGTGAGCTGTGCGATGACCGACGCAGGATGGGACCTCCTCGTCTCGGCCGCCCCGACGCACGTCGAGAGCGTGCGCGACAACCTCGTCGATCTGCTCGAACCCGAGGAGATGGCGACACTCGGAACCATCTTCACGAAGGTCACCCGGCACCTCAGGGCGAAGGAGAACTCATGACCGAGACCCGGACCACCGCGACCCAGCCGACCACGGAATCGGCAGCGCTCTTCACCCGCGCCGAACGCGTCATCCCCGGCGGGGTGAACTCGCCGGTGCGGGCGTTCCGGGCGGTCGGGGGCACCCCGCGCTTCATCACCTCGGCGACGGGGGCCTGGCTGCGCGACGCCGACGGGAACGACTACATCGACCTCATCGGCTCGTGGGGGCCGATGATCATGGGCCATTCGCGCCCCGAGGTCCTCGCCGCAGTCCAGGAGGCCGCCGTCAAGGGCTTCTCCTTCGGCACCCCGTCCGTCGGTGAGGTCGAACTCGCCGAGGAGATCGTCTCCCGAGTCGACCCCGTCGAGGAGGTGCGCCTGGTGTCCTCGGGCACCGAGGCGACGATGAGCGCGATCCGCCTCGCCCGCGGCTTCACGGGCCGACCCAAGGTCGTCAAGTTCGCTGGCTGCTACCACGGTCACGTCGACTCGCTGCTCGCGCAGGCCGGATCCGGGCTCGCGACCTTCTCCCTCCCCGACACGCCGGGGGTGACCGGGGCCCAGGCCGAGGACACCATCGTCGTGGACTACAACGACGCCGAGGGCCTGCGCGCCGTCTTCGCCGAACACGGGGACTCCATCGCCTGCGTCATCACCGAGGCGAGTCCCGGCAACATGGGCGTCGTCCCGCCCCGGGACGGCTTCACGAACACGATCCGCGAACTCACGAAGGCGCACGGTGCGCTGATGATCAGCGACGAGGTGATGACCGGGTTCCGCGTCTCCGCAGCCGGCTGGTACGGCTATGAGTCCGAGACGCTGGGCTACCCCGAGGGACCGGCCGACCTCTTCACGTTCGGCAAGGTCATGGGCGGCGGATTCCCCGCCGCGGCCTTCGGCGGTCGCGCCGACGTCATGGCCCACCTCGCTCCGGCCGGTCCCGTCTACCAGGCGGGCACGCTCTCGGGCAATCCGGTCGCCACGGCAGCGGGACTCGCGACGCTGCGGCTGACCACCGACCTCGACGTCTACTCGCACATCGGCCGGGCTGCCGACATCCTCCGTCCCGCGGTCGCCGAAGCGCTCGCGGCCGAGGGGGTGGCCCACACGATCCAGTCGGCGAACTCGATGTTCTCCGTCTTCTTCACCGACCGCGAGGTCGTCGACTACGACGACGCCCGCGCGCAGAACGTCGAGCGCTATTCCGCGTTCTTCAACTCGATGCTCTCCTCCGGCATCCACATGCCGCCGAGCGCCTTCGAAGCGTGGTTCCTCTCCTACGCCCACACCGACGAGATCCTCGAGCGGATCATCGCGGCCCTGCCGGCCGCCGCGAAGGCCGCCGCCGCGGTGCCCGATAAGCCCGCCGGCCAGGAGGCGTGATGAGCACGATCCACCTCGTCCGCCACGGCGAAGTCGACAACCCCGAGGGCATCCTCTACGGCAGGATCCCCGGCTTCGGGCTGACCGAGCGCGGTCACGAGATGGCGCGCCGGGTCAGTGAGCACTTCGCGGAGGCCGACACGCAGCCCGTCGCGCTCGTCGCCTCCCCGCTGCTGCGCGCGCAGCAGACGATGGCCCCGCTGTCCGAGCGCCTCGGTCTGCCGGTGACCACCGACGACCGCGTCATCGAGGCGGCGAACTCGTTCGAGGGGCAGAAGCTCTCGGCACGCAAGCTCAGCGAACCGAAGAACCTCGTGCGCCTCTACAACCCGCTCATCCCCTCGTGGGGCGAGCCCTACCGGCAGATCGTGCTGCGGATGCAGGCGGCCATGGCCAGCCTCCGAGCCCGACTCGCACCCCACGGCGAGGACGCCGAGGCCGTCGTCGTCTCCCATCAGCTTCCGATCTGGATGGCCAGGCTCGCCGGCGAAGGACGCTCCCTCGTCCACGACCCGCGCAAACGCGAATGCGCTCTGGCCTCTGTCACGAGTTTCAGATTCGACTCGTCTACACTGGTATCCGTGAGCTACGAGAACATCTGCGCGGATCTCCAGCCCGGCCACGCGGTGGCAGGAGCATGATCGGCGGCAACCGGCCCCTCGGCCGACGAGCGGTCCTCTCCGGCATCGTCGCAGGCACAGCGCTCGTCCTCAGCGCGTGCAGCGAGAACGACGACCTCGCCGCCCAGGCGGGATCCGATCAGGGGTACGTCTCCGGATCCGGCGTCGTCTCCCAGGTGCCGGTCAAAGACCGCGGCGAACCGCTCGACCTGAGCTTCACGACGATCGACGGCACGCAGATGTCGCTGGCCGACATCCGCCCGAAGCCCGCCGTCATCAACCTCTGGTACGCCGCGTGCCCGCCCTGCCGAGTGGAGGCCCCCGACCTCAAAGCCGTCTCCGAGGAGTTCGCCGACCGGGCACAGTTCATCGGCGTCAACGTCCGGGACCAGGAGCCCGAGGCGAGCGCGTTCATCGCGAACTACCAGATCCCGTACCCGAACATGATCGACTCGAACGGTGACATGGTCGCCCTCCTCTCCGGTGTCCTGCCGCCGCAGGCGACGCCGTCGACCGTCATCCTCGACGCGCAGGGCCGTGCCGCGGCCCGTGTCGTCGGCGCCGTCGACGAGTCGACTCTCAGGGGACTCATCGAGGACGTGCTGGCGGAGTGAGTGGGATCGGGGCGGACTTCGCCCAGGCGGTGCTCACCGGTCCTCTGCTGCTCGCGGCCGGTGCCGCAGCGCTTGCCGGACTCGTCTCCTTCGTCTCTCCGTGTGTGCTCCCGCTCGTGCCCGGCTACGTCGGCTATGTCACGGGACTGAGCGGATCCTCCCTCAAGGACAAGGAGACGTGGCGCGTGGTCCTCGGGATCACGCTCTTCGTGCTCGGGTTCACCATCGTCTTCGTCATCCTCGGCACCGGCTTCTCCGCCCTCGGCGCCCTGTTCTCCCAATGGCAGGACATCGTCATCCGGATCCTCGGCGTCGGAGTGATGATCGCCGGGCTCGTCTTCATGGGAGCCTTCGGGTTCCTTCAGAGGGAACGGCGGATCCAGAAGAAGCCGAAGGCGGGACTCTGGGGTGCGCCGGTGCTCGGAGCGACGTTCGCGATCGGGTGGGCACCCTGTGTGGGGCCCACGCTCTCAGCCGTGCTGACGATGTCGCTGAGTTTCGGCTCCGACGGAACGCTGTGGCGCGGCGCCTTCCTCGCGTTCGTCTACTGCCTCGGCCTCGGCATCCCCTTCATCTTCCTGGCGATCGCCATCCACAAGGGTGCCGGCCGCCTCTCCTGGGTGCGCGAGCACCAGACGACGATCGTGCGCATCGGCGGCGCCCTGCTCATCGCGCTCGGCTTCGTCATGGCCATCGGACTGTGGAACCAGTGGATGAATTCCCTGCAGGGACTCATCTACGGATTTGAAGTGGTGATCTAGTGGCAGACAAGACTGCTGACAACACGACGACCGCGGGCGGCCGCGACGCAGGCCCGACGGCGCTCGCGTCGGGGAAGGGCCCGGATCGCACCGCTGTGACCCAACCGCAGCTCGGCTTCATCGGCATGTGCCGGTGGGCGTGGCGGCAGCTGACGACGATGCGCGTGGCGCTCATCCTCCTCCTCGTCCTCGCGCTCGCGTCGATCCCCGGCTCACTGCTGCCGCAGCGGATCCAGGATCCGGGGCGGGTGAACACCTTCCTCGACGAGAACGGGGCGTGGGGAGGCTTCCTCGACGCCATCGGAATGTTCGACGTCTACTCCTCGATCTGGTTCTCCGCGGTCTACCTGCTGCTGATGATCTCGCTGGTCGGATGCATCGTCCCACGCGCCGGCCAGCACTGGAAGGCGATGCGCTCCGCGCCTCCCAAGGGACCGCGGCGGCTGGGAAGGATGCCCGGATACGTGGCGTTCACCTCGGCGGAGGTCGAGGACGGGGAACTCACCGACGAGGAGTTCCTCGACGCCGCGCAGGCCCGGCTGAAGAAGCTCGGCTACCGCACCTCCCGCTACGGTGACCATGTCGCGGCCGAACGCGGCTACCTGCGCGAGACCGGCAACCTCGTCTTCCACATCGCGGTCCTCATGACGACCCTGACCATGGCGATCGGATCGCTCTTCGGGTACGAGGGTCAGCGCGTCCTCGTCGAGGGGGACACGTTCACGAACTCCCTCGTCGCCTACGATTCCTTCGACCCGGGCACCTACTACGATCCCGACAATCTTCCCCAGTTCCGCCTCACCCTCGACGACTTCGAAGCGACCTTCGACGACCAGGCCCTCGGCAACCAGTTCGGTCAGCCCCGCACCTTCGAAGCGCAGGTGACCTCGACGGTGGACGGGAAGTCGAAGACGGAGACGCTCAAGGTCAACGAACCCATCCGCGTCGCCGACACCGGCATCTACCTCACCGGCAACGGGTACGCTCCCGAGGTGACGGTGCGGGACGCGACGGGCAAGGTCGTGCGCTCCGGCCCACAGGTCTTCATCCCCGCCAACGGCGACCCCGGCTACACCTCGGAGGGGGCCATCAAGGTTCCCGATGCCGCGGGTGAGCAGATGGGATTCGTCGGCGTCCTGCTGCCGACGGCGACGCAGAACGAGCAGGGCGACCTCGTCTCGAACTTCGCAGAGCTGCGCAATCCCTACCTCGTCATGAGCGGGTACACCGGTGATCTCGGCCTCGATTCGGGGGTGCCGCAGTCGGTGTACACCCTCGACGCCTCGAGGATGACGCAGATGACCGATGCCTCAGGCGATCCGCTCGTCATCCAGCTCGTTCCGGGGGAGACGCAGCAGCTGCCCAATGGGGGTTCGGTGACGTTCGACGGGGTCAAGCGCTTCATCGCCGTCGACATCTCCCAGGACCCGACCCAGGCGCTCATGTTCATCAGCTCCGCCCTCGTCCTCATCGGCCTCGGACTCTCCCTGTTCATCCCGCGCCGTCGGATGTGGGTGCGGATCAAGGGCGCCGATGTCGAAGTGGCGGCGCTCGCCCGCGGCGAGGATCCGATGGTCGAACGCGCCGCGCGCGAACTCGCCAAGGACCTCGGCAGCGAGAGCCGCGACGACGATGACGACAGGGAAAGATGAGCCGGGCCTACTACAGGGAGTAGAATCGTGTCCGTGTGCTGCCCTGCAGCGAGCACGGCAGTCCGACAACGCTAGGAATTGAGCACCTCACGGTGCGGAGGAATCATGGACGTCAACCTTGATCTGGCGATGTGGTCGAACCAGCTCATCGTCTCCGCGATGGTCGTCTACGCCGTTGCGATGATCTTCTACGCCTTCGACCTCTTCGGCGGACGTGAGCTCAAGCGCTCCGAAGGTGCGACGGTCGCCGCGAAGCCGAGCACCGTCAGACGCACCAACAGGCGGACCGCGACAGCTCTGCTCGATCGGCCGGGTGCCGGTGACGACTCCGGCTCCGGGGCGGCGTCCGGCGGTGCCGAGGACCTCAAGGGTCGTGCCCGTCGCGGCGCCCGCATCGGCACCTCGCTGCTCGTCCTCGCCATCATCCTCCACGTCGCCTCGGTGCTCACCCGCACGTTCTCGGTGATGCGCGTGCCGTGGGGCAACATGATGGAGTACGTGCTCACGGCGACGGCCATCACCGTCATCGTCTACCTCATCGTGCTCACCCGCAAGGACATCCGCTACCTCGGGACCTTCCTCTCCGGTGCGGTGCTGCTCTCGCTCGGCCTGGCGATCACGGTGTTCTACACGCCCGCCGCGCAGCTCATCCCGGCGCTCGACTCCTACTGGATCGCCATCCATGTGCCGATCGCGATCCTCTCGACCGCTCTGCTCTCGATCTCCGCGATCCTCGCCGTCTTCCAGATCCTCAAGACCGTCAGCGAGGACAAGGATCCCAAACTGCTGCGCTTCATGCGCCGCCTGCCGTCGAGCACCGACCTCGAGCGCACCTCCTACATGCTCGCCGCGGTCGGCTTCATCACGTGGACCTTCACCCTCATCGCCGGCGCCATCTGGGCCGAGGTCGCCTGGAGCCGCTACTGGGGCTGGGACACGAAGGAGATCTGGACCTTCGTCGTCTGGGTCATCTACGCCGCCTACCTCCACGCCCGTGCGACCCGCGGCTGGGGTCCGACGAAGGTCGCCGTCCTCAACCTCATCGGCATCGCCTCGGTGATCTTCAACTTCACCGTCGTCAACGTCTACTTCAACGGACTCCATTCCTACTCCGGGCTCGGGTGAGGCTCTCTCCTCCCTACCGAGACCGTTTGTGGTCGATAAACCGAGGCCGAAACGCCGTTTGAGCGTTTCGGCCTCGGTTTATCGACCACAACTGCGTTGGTTCGCGCCGAGGCGGGAGCGGTGGCCGGTGGCCGGTGGCCGCCACCCCGTGTGCGGTCGGAAGACCGAGCCAGATCGGCCATTTTCGCGTTTTGGCCTCGGTTCTTCGACCACAACTGAGGTCACAAGTGGGGTCTTGGGTGGTCCAGGGTTGGACAGCGCCGTCACGGCCAGCACCATGGCCCAATGGTCTCAGCTCCGTGCCCCCGGCCTTGTGCGCGGCGCCTGAAGGACACAGAAGGCACTCGATCGGGCTGAAGTCAGCGCGTCGGCTGCTCTCCGCCGTTGACGGCGAACGTTTGGCCGGTGATCTGACCGGCGCCGGCCGATGCGAGAAACCATATGGTCTCTGCGATGTCCTCCGGAGCCCCGGCGCGCTTCGTCATCGCAGCGTCGATGAGCGATGCCCGGCGCTCGTCGGTGAGGTTGTCACCGAAGAACTCCGTGTCTGCGATGTATCCCGGAGAGACGACGTTGGCGGTGATTGCGCGGGCGCCGACCTCGCGCGCCAGGCCGATGTTCCATGACGCGATTCCGGCCTTGGCGGCACCGTAGGACTCCGCGCCCTTGTCGGCGGCGATGGATCCGATCGACAGGATGCGACCGTTCTCGCGCATGCTCGGCAGAAGAGCGCTTGTCATGAGCACGGCGCTGAGAAGATTGGCGTCGAGGTTCGCATGCCATGCCGCCGCGATGTCGGCGAGGCTGGCGGGTCGCGGGCGTTCGAAATCGGTGTTGCCCCCGGCATTGTTGATGAGGACGTCAACGGCTTCCAGCTGTTCTGCGAATCGTTCGACCTGGCCGGAATCGGTGCCGTCGACGGGTCTCACAACGATGTCACCCTCGACTTCCCGAGCCGTAGCCTCGAGGACGCTCCGGCGCCGCCCGGTGATGATGACGTGCTCGCCCTCCCGTGCGAAGCGTTCTGCGCAGGCGCGGCCAATCCCGGTTCCGCCCCCAGTGATGACGATTGTGCGTGGCATGGTCAGTCCTTCCGTTCAGATCTAAACGTTTAGATCTAAACACGGTAGGCTGAAGACATGAGCTCTGACAACCCCGGCGACGCTGCTGATTCGATCACCGGTGCTTGGGCACGCGAACGCCCCGACCTGCCGGGCGACTCGATCGGCATCGTGACGCGGATCTGGCATGCGTCGAAACTGCTCGGAGATGACCGGAATCGACTGCTGAGGCGACACGATGCCGATCCGGCCACGCTTGATCTGCTGTCGACACTGCGGCGCGGAGGACAGCCGTATCGGATGTCGACGGGTGAGCTGGCGAGAGCATCGCTCATCACCAAGGGGGCGATCACGCAGAGGGTCGATCGTGCAGAGGCGCAAGGGTACGTGCGCCGTGTGACCGCGCCTGGAAGGAAAGTCGCGGAAGTCGAGCTGACCGACCGCGGGCGGCGGGTCAGTGACGAATTGGTCGAGGCCGTCCTGCGCCACGAGGAAGGGCTGCTTGCGGGTCTCCCACAGCATGAGCGTGATGATCTGGCTGCGTCACTCCGACGTCTGCTCGCACATCTCCATAGGGTGCTCGGCGCTCAAGGTGATGGCAACCCAGGACAGGTCGGCACCCGCGACTGACGCCGGCCTCAGCCCGTGTGGCCGCGGCCCTCTCCCTTGGAGCCTTCTGAGCCGTGCTCGTCCTCGGAGTCCGGGTCGTCGGGACGGTCCTCGGGATCGAGGGTGTCCCCGGGAGGGGTCTCGGAGTCGGTCGGCTCGTCGTCACGGGGGCGATGCTTGCCGAGCTTGACCTCGCGGTCGACCTGGCGGAGGTAGTCCTCGTCGTCGTCGGGGGCGGTGGGTCCGCTGCGCCTCGGCGAGGGGTCGGGCCTGGCCTCGGAACCGCGCCCGAACACGTACCAGAGGACGAAGCCGATGATCGGGATGATGAGGATGATGAGCGCCCAGACGGGCTTGGGCAGGACTCGGACGAGACTCCGATCGCGCAGCAGACAGTCGAAGAGTCCGTACAGTGTGATCGCTGCCGCTAGGACTATCCCGGCAATGAGTACTCGAGCCATGGATCAAGGATAGTCGACCAACCTGAAGACCCGCTCAGTCAGGGGGTGATGAGTTTCGACAGGACGCATTGCCCGATCACCGGTGCACGGCTGCACCCCGGACGGCCGCGCGCGGTTCTGAGAGTCCACGCAGGCTGACCCGACTAGAATGGGTGCAATGCGCAGCTTCTGGATCTACACCCTCGCCCGGCTCGGCATCATCGTCGCCGTCGGGCTGCTTCTCCAACCCTTCCTCGGGTTCACTCTCGTCATGGCCGTCGCGGCGATCCTCATCGGCGCACTCATCAGCTACCTCGCGCTTGGTGGGATGCGGGCGAAGGTCGCCGGCGACATCGAGCACCGGCTCGCCAACCGCAGGAAGTCCAAGAAGCGCAAGGGCGCCGATGAGTCGTTCGAGGACAGCCTCGTCGATGAGAACGCCGCCGACGAGGCCGCAGCGACTGAGACGAAGTCAGAAGCCAAGAAGCCCGAATCGGGAGCCTGAGACTCCCACAGCTCCGCCGCCGAGCTCGGCACTCAGTCGCTGAGCACGAATGCCGTCCGCGGCTTCCCGCCGCAGAGATCGACTAGAGCGCGAGACCGAGCGCCATGAGCGCCGCGAAGCACAGTGCCGTGAGCCCAGTCGACTTGATCGTCGGAATGAGCCCTTCGCCGGTCGTCCCGCTGAGCACGGTCTTCAGCGTTGAGAGCGCGGGCACGAGAGCAAGCACCGCAAGCGCCACAGCAGGGTGCCCGTCGAGGATGGCGAGAGCCAAGAGCGCGAAGGGTGTGAGGACGAGCATCGCGTAGGCGATGCGCGCGCGATGGTCGCCGAGGCGGACGGCGAGAGTGATCTTCCCCGCCTCGGTGTCGGTGGGGATGTCGCGAAGATTGTTGACCATGAGCACCGCCGAGGCGAGCAGCCCGATCGAGACGGCCCCTGTCCACCCGCTCAGGGTCAGGGCTCCCACCTGCATCCACATCGTGCCGAGGGTGGCGACGAGACCGAAGAAGATGAAGACGAACACCTCGCCCAGTCCGAGGTACCCGTAGGGCCGCGTCCCGCCGGTGTAGAACCACGCGGCGGCCACAGCCGCGGCCCCGACGAGGAGGAACCACCACGCCTGCGAGATGAGGACGAGCGCGATTCCGACGAGACCGGCGATGCCGAAGCAGATGAACGCCGCGCGCTTGACCGCTGACGGCTCGGCGAGACCGGTCGCCGTCAGCCGCACAGGTCCCACACGCACATCGTCGGTGCCGCGGACGCCGTCGGAGTAGTCGTTGGCGTAGTTCGAGCCGATCTGGAGGAACAGGGAGACGAGGAGGGCGAGGAAGCCCTTGAAGACGATCCCCGAGAACGAGTGCTCGTGCCCGTCGTTCGTGTAGTCGCCGATGATGAACGACGTGAAGCCCCCGACCGCTCCGATCGCCGCTCCGGTGCCGATGAGCACGGGGGCGAGTGCGAGCGGCAGCGTCCGCAGTCGCGCGCCGGAGATCCACTGCGCGGCAGTTGCCATAGGGGTCGGACACCTTCCTCCGGGTTGGTTGAACCGTCTCATATTACCGAGAGTTCACTTGATCGGGAATTTCCCTCCGGTCATCGATCGGTCACGGTTCGGTGAGCATCTGCAGCCGTGCCCGGGCCACCTCGGCGGCCTGTCTGCGGTCGGGTTTGCCGATCGAACGGACGGGGATCTCATCGACGACGAGGACCTCCCGCGGAAGCATTCCCGCCGTGTCCGGGGGGACGAGGCCGCGCAGCACCTCACCGAGTCCGGTGGGGGATCCCGATCGTGCCCGCACCGCCTCCGAGGCTGCCTCGCCGAGGCGGACGAGGGCGACGATCCGCTGGCCCCACTCCGCATCGGGCACGGAGGTGACGAGCACCTCGGCGATGCCGTGGCCCTGCCAGGCCGGCAGGAGGGCGGATTCGAGGGCGTGCGGGGAGACGTTCTCCCCGCCGGAGACGATGACGTCATCGACGCGGCCGAGGACGCTGAGCACCCCGTTATCGATCCGCCCGAGGTCGGAGGTGCGGATCGTCCTCCCCGCACCCGTGCCCACGAGGGCCGGGGAGTCGATCGGGGTGAGGGCACCGTCCCCGGCGATGGCGACGTAGGCGTCGGCGACGACGGGTCCGGTGAGGTCGATCGTGCCGGCCTCGGTGATGCTCACCTCCACGCCGTCGAAGGGTCGGCCGTCGTAGACGCACCCGCCCGCGGTCTCCGACATCCCGTAGGTCCGCACGATCTTCAGCCCCGCCGCTTCCGCTCCTTCGAGCAGGGCGGGGGAGATCGCGGATCCGCCGAGGAGGATCGCCGTGAAGTCCGCAGCCGCCGAGGTGGCCGCGGGGTCGGCGAGGATCCGGTGCAGCTGCGTGGGGACGAGGGAGGTGTACCGCGGGCGCTCGCCTCCGCGGGCGACGAGCGCCCGGACGTCCTCGGCGAAGTTCGCTGCGGTGAACGAGGCGGCGGTCGAGCGGACCGGGTCCTCCCCGGCCAGGCGCGCGCGCATTTCGACCTGGAAGCCCGCGATGTGGTTGACCGGCAGGGTGAGGTACCAGCGGCCGGGACCGGAGAGGAAGCGCTCCGTCGCCCGCGCCGAGGTGGTCAGGGCCTCGGACGAGAGGGCGACGGCCTTCGCTGCCCCCGTCGACCCCGAGGTGTGGAGGATGAGGGCGGGGGAGGGTCCGTCTCCGCGCCAGAGGGCGGGGTCCGCCTCGGCGATGGACCCGGTCCGGGAGGTCGGCAGGAGGAGGATCGACTCCCCGGCAAGGGCCCGGTCGATCGCCTCCGGCAGCTGTGCTGGGGTCAGCTCTGCCACGGGCTCAGTAGTACCAGGGGTACGGCGACCAGTCGGGGTCGCGCTTCTCGAGGAATGCGTCACGGCCTTCGACGGCCTCGTCGGTCATGTAGCCGAGTCGGGTCGCCTCCCCGGCGAAGACCTGCTGGCCCATGAGGCCGTCGTCGACGAGGTTGAAGGCGAACTTGAGCATGCGCTGGGCGTTCGGGGACTTGCCGAGGATCTCTTCGGCCATCGTCAGGGCCGCGTCTTCGAGCTCGGCGTGGTCGACGACTTCGTTGACGGCGCCCATGTCGGCCATCTCCTGCGCGGAGTACGTGCGGCCGAGGAAGAAGATCTCGCGCGCCTTCTTCTGGCCGACCATCTTCGCCAGGTACGCCGAGCCGTACCCGGCGTCGTAGGAGCCGACATCGGCGTCGGTCTGCTTGAACTTCGCGTGCTGCCGCGAGGCGATCGTCATATCGCAGACGACGTGGAGGCTGTGTCCGCCGCCGGCCGCCCAGCCGGGGACGACGGCGATGACGACCTTGGGCATCGTGCGGATGAGGCGCTGGACCTCGAGGATGTGGAGGCGACCGGCCCGTGCCGGATCGACGCTCTCGCGGGTCTCGCCCGAAGCGTACTGGTAGCCGGAGCGGCCGCGGATGCGCTGGTCACCGCCGGAGCAGAACGCCCACCCGCCGTCCTTTTCACTCGGTCCGTTGCCGGTGAGCAGCACCGCCCCGACGTCGGAGGTCTGGCGGGCGTGGTCGAGAGCGCGGTAGAGCTCGTCGACGGTGTGCGGGCGGAAGGCGTTGCGGACCTCGGGACGGTCGAAGGCGATGCGCACGGCACCGACGTCGTCACCGTCGGCGTCGATCGCCCGGTGGTAGGTGATGTCGGTGAAGTCGAAGCCTGCGACCTCGCGCCAGCGGGTCGGATCGAAGATCTCGGAGACGGTCATGGTCCCCAGCCTAACGCGCGCCGAGGTGGCGCCGAGGTCAGGGTGTGCATGCCGGTCACGGGTCCTATGGGGCGGTCCCGCACCCTATGGGTAGGGTGGCCCCATGACCGCCACCGCCCGGGATCTCCCCGCCTCCATCGCCGACCTCCTGCCCCGCGTCCACGTCCTCCGGCTGCCCATGATCACGCGGTTCCGGGGCATCACCGAGCGTGAGGTCATGCTCCTCGAAGGCCCCGCAGGCTGGGCGGAGTTCTCCCCGTTCCTCGAGTACGGGCCCCTCGAGTCCTCCCGGTGGCTGCAGGCGGCACTCGAGTTCGCGGGTCTCCTCCCACCGGAGTCAGGGCAGGACCGCCCCCTCCCGGGGCAGGCGCGCCCGGGTTCCACCTCGACGGCCCCGACTCCGGCCTCGACCGAACCCGGCCGTCCCACCGCCCGTACGTCCGTCCCTGTCAACGCGACCCTTCCCGCCCGTCCCGTCGCCGAGGTCGAGTCGATCCTCGCCCGCTTCGGTGCGGTGGGCACGGTCAAGGCGAAGGTCGCGGAGAACGGGATCGCCTCCCTGCCGGAGGACCTCGCCCGCCTGCGCGAGCTGCGCCGACTCCGCCCCGACGTCGAGCTGCGCCTCGATGCGAACGCGAAGTACACCCTCGCCGAGGCGCTCGACGCCGCCGAGGCCTTCGCCGGGTTCGGTCTCCAGTACTTCGAACAGCCCGTGCCCGGGGTCGAGGACCTCGCGCGGCTGCGGGAGGAGTTGGCCGCCCGGGGCCTGCCGGTGCGCCTGGCCGCCGACGAGTCGATCCGTAAGGCCGAGGACCCCCTGCGGGTGGCCGGGCTCGGTGCCGCCGAGGTCGTCATCGTCAAGGTCCAACCGCTGGGTGGGGTGGCTGCGGCCCGGAGGATCGTCGCGGAGAGTGGGCTGCCGGCGGTGGTGTCCTCGGCGCTCGAATCCTCCGTGGGTCTGGCCGCCGGTGCGCAGCTGGCCGCGAGCCTGCCGGTCACCGCGGCGAGCAGGGAGGTCCTCGGTGAGATGCCCGCGTGCGGTCTCGGCACGGCTCGTCTCTTCGCCGAGGATGTCGTCGCCGATGGCCTCGTGCCCACGGACGGTCGGATCCCCGTGACGCGGATCGCCCCGGACCCGCAGCGCCTGACGGCACTGGACGCGGGTCCGGGGCGATCGGAGTGGTGGCTGCGGCGGGCTCAGGCGTGCTGGGACGTCCTGCGCTCGCCCACCGAGTGAGGGCTGAACTCAGCCGGCGTTCTTGACGGCCTCGACGGCGGCCTCGGCGACCTTGACCGCGTCCTGCTCGTCGCCCTGCGGCGAGAGGTTGGCGGCGGTGACGACCGTGTTGCCGACACGGGCGACGACACTCTGCGTCGACATCGCCGGAGCTCCGCCGGTCTCCATCGAGGTGCGGGTGCCCACGGCCTCGTCGGCTCCGGCGACCTTCGCGTCGAAGGTCTCCGAGGTCATCTGCATCTCCATGCCCTGCATCGTCATCGTCACATCCCCGCAGGTCTCGGCCATCTTGCTCGAAGTCGAGAACTGATCGGTCGTGGCCTTCTCGTCGGGGAAGCTCGAGAGGCCGACGCTCATCGTGTTGTCGGAGGCGACGCCGACGACGGTGGTCCCCGCACTCGCCTGCGCGGCGTTGAGGCCGGCCATGGCGAGGTCCTTGCACTCGGCGGGCTCGAATTCGGCCTGTTCGAGGGCCTTCGCGGCCTCGCCGCTGGAGACGGCGGAGGCGTCCATCGGCTTGAAGGTCTTGCCGTCGAAATCGGTGGTCTCGATGATGTTCGTCAGGGCTGCCTCGTCGAGCTGCTTCGCGGCCTGGGTCTCCTCGGCCGCAGGCTGCGAGCCGGAGTCCTGGCCGGAGTCGGCGGAGTCCGAGGAGCCGCCGCCGGTGCATCCGGCCAGGGCGAGGACGGCGGTGAGGGTGATGGCGGGCAGAAGGCGTTTCATTGGTCGACCTCTCGAGTCTGGGTACAGCCGTCAGGTGCGGCTGGAGCGGGGGAGCGGCGGGGCGTCACGCCCGGCTTTCAGGCGGGTGCCTGGTAGTCCGCTGGGTGGCGGCTGGGATCAACTGTAATCGAGTGCTGACGGGTCCGTTCCGCGCGGGTGTGCCGATTCGGGCACATCGTCGTGCACATCCGACACACCTTCTGCAGGGTGCCCTGTCGTGTGGTCGTGCTCCTCTCGGATCGGCGTCTCCGGTTCCTCCGCGGAGGCGATACGCACGGTCGTCACCTCCTCCTGACCGAGCGTCGTGAAGTGCTGTGTGCGCCGACCAGGGATGATGGGGTCGTGCATGGCTGCGGCGAGCCGCCCGGTGAACGTCAGCCGCCCCTTCTTGTCGGCCCGCTGGGGGTACTCGTTGACCCCGGTGGGACCGGTCACGGTGATGTCGTACTTCCCGCCCGGCTGGAACAGGCCGGGGGTGCGCACGCGGAAGCTTCCGGTCCCGGTGAGGGAGAAGCCGGCGGCGCTCACGGACCCGAAGCGGATGATCTGCGCTCGCCGCCGGGAGATCTCGACCCGCCAGCCGTGGATGTCGAAGAGCGCATGGCCGGTGAGGTAGGAGAATTCGCCGCCGTCGGCGATGCGGGAGTCCTCCCGGCGCCGGGACGGTCGCGAGCTCTCGTAGTTGCGGTGCCTCTCGAGCGTCGTCAGCCACGCCCCGAGCTCCCGCTGCCAGCTCGTCCAGTTGTGCAGGCCCGTCGTCCGCGGGAACCACGAGTGTCGGATGCCGAGCGCGTTGAGCCGGGCGGAGAACCGTTCACCCTGCTGGTTGACCATGGTCTCGAGGAGGTCGCGGTCCTTCGACTCCTCGAGGCTGCCGGAGCCTGCGGAGAACCACAGGTCGATGTCGCGGAGGTTCTCGGCGAGACCGTACGGCGAGTTCGCGATCCATTCGCTGCGGTCGGCCTCCCGGTCGCCGAAGAGCGTCATCGACCGGGCGCCCTCGCGCATCGCGATGATGTCGAAGGCGGGAACCGCGGAGAGCGGGTCGAGCGGGGAGGAGAACGCCGCGGCCGCCCCATAGCGGTCGGGATGCCAGGCCGCGTACTTCATCGCCCCGTACCCGCCCATCGACAGCCCCGCGAGCAGCTGGGAGTGTCGGTCGGTCTCGACCGAATAGGTCTTGGCGAGGAACTCGGGGATCTCCTTGGTGTGGAAGGTCGGCCAGTCGTGGACCTCGCTGCCGACCGCGACCCGCGAATACGTCCCGGCGCCCCCGTCGGGCATGACGACGAGGTAGGGGGAGTCGGCGGTGAGCTCTTCGGCGCCCCCGAAGTCCGTCCACGACCGGAAGTCGTCCCCGCCGCCGTGGAAGAGGTGGATGACGGGGCTGACCTCGGCGGGGATCCCGGGCAGGAGGACGCGGACCCCGACGGTGCGGCCGAGGGCGGGGGAGTAGAGGAAGAACTCCCTCAGCCTCGGCGAGAGCTTGCGTTTGTCGCGGATATGCCACTTGCGTGCGTCCTTGCCCCGCGGTTCGGGGCCGAGGAATGCGCTGTTCTGGTCACGGGCGGGGAAGCGGCCGCGGTACGAGCGGGCCGCCGTGAGGGATCGGACGGCGCGTGCTCCAACCGCGATGAGGATCGATCGGCGCATAGGTCGAGCGTAGTGGGCCAATGTGAACCTCAGGTGGGCAAGTGGTTGAATATCGGGTGATGTCGAATTCTTCCGCAGTGGCGCAGCAGATCGCCCGCAGTCTGGTCGCCTCCGGAGTCAGGGAGGTCGTCCTCGCGCCCGGATCGCGGTCGGCGCCCCTCGTCTACGCGCTCGCCCCCCTCGCCGAGGCGGGGGTGATCCGCACGCACATCCGCCTCGATGAGCGTGATGCCGGGTTCCTCGCCCTCGGTCTCGCCCGCGGTCTGCGGGTGCGCGGCAGCGAGTCCCCGGTCGCGCTCGTGACGACCTCGGGTTCGGCGGTTGCGAACCTCCACCCCGCTGTGCTCGAAGCCGCCTACGGTCATCTGCCGCTCATCGCGCTCACCGCCGACCGTCCGTCCCGCCTGCGCGGGACCGGGGCGAACCAGACGATCGACGATCAGGCCCACGTCCTCAGCGACGTCCGCGCCCGGTTCGACGTCCCCGCCGGTGACGCGGTCACCACCGCTGATGTGGAGGATGCCGTCGCCGAGGCGGTCGCCCGATCGATGGGCACCGCAGAGGGTGGGTCCACACCGTCCCTCCCGGGTCCCGTCCAGCTCAACGTCCAGTTCGACACCCCGCTCGTGCCCACCGCCGACGAACTCGAGGCGTGGACCTCCGAGATCGCTGGATTCGCCGGTGCTGATCCCGGACACGGGGACTCAAGCGTCGCGCGCGCGGACGCCCTGTCGCAGGCGGACCCGTCGGCCGGGAGCCCGACCGTCGATGTCACCCTCACCGAGGGCACCGTCATCGTCGCCGGTGACGCCGGTGGGCACGCAGCCGATACGCTGCGGGCGCTCGCCGAAGAGCACTCGCTTCCGGTGCTCGCCGAACCCTCGAGCCCGCTCGCGTTCGGCGCCCGGGACTCGGCGACCTTCGTCCCCGCCCATGCCCGGGTGCTCACCGACCACCCGGAGCTGGCAGGCGCGATCCGCACCGTCATCGTCCACGGCAAACCGACCCTGACAAGGCCCGTGGCAGCACTGCTCGCCGACACCTCGGTGTCCGTCAAGCGCGTCCCCGACGACATCGATGCGCACCTCCTCACCGTCACCGGCGAGCAGCGCGACGGCGGTGCTTGGGTGCGCGACTGGGTCGAGGCGGGCAACGCCGCCGTCGGGGCCGTCCGGGACGCGCAGTCCGCGCAGACCGCACGCGCGATCACCGAACACCTCGCCGCACAGGACATCACCCTCTTCGCCGCGAGCTCGAACACCATCCGCTACCTCAGTGAGGCCGTCGACGTCCGCGCCCGCGTCCACGCCTCGCGCGGTCTGGCCGGCATCGACGGTCTCGTCTCAACCGCGACCGGGCTCTCCCTCGGACTCGGGGAGCCCGTCGTCCTCCTCATCGGGGACGTCGCGATGCTCCACGACGTCGGCGGCCTGCTCACCCCCAGCGCGGAGGAGGCTGGTGCGGTGACGATCGTCGTCCTCAACGACGACGGCGGCGCGATCTTCTCCGGGCTCGAGCATTCCCAGCCGCATGTCGCGCCCTACCTCGAGCGGTACTTCACCGTGCCCCACGGCAGGGGATTCGGCGACCTCGCCGCGGCCTACGGGTGGGAGCACACTCAGGTGAGCGACCTCAGCGCTTTCGAGGCGGCCCTCTCCGGTGCGCGCAGCGCCGGCGACGAGGCGAGGCGCATCATCGAAGTCCGCCTCAGATGAGACCGAGCGCCCTCCGCATGGGGGCGAACTTCGCCTCGGTCTCGGCCACCTCGGCGACGGGATCGGAATCGGGCATGATCCCGGCACCGGCGAAGAGTCGGATCCGGTTGCGGTCCTCGAGCTGTCCGCACCGCAGGGCGATGCCGAACTGACCGTTGCCGCGGTCGTCCATCCAGCCCACGGGACCCGAGTAGCGGCCCCGGTCGAGGGGTTCGAGCTCGTCGACGAGAGCCACGGCGCTCGCCTGCGGGTACCCGCCGACCGCGGCCGTCGGGTGGACGGCGGCGGCGACGTCGAGGGCGTTGAGGCCGGAGTCCTCGGGCAGGTGGCCGGTCGCGTCGGAGGCGGAGTGGATGACGTTGGCCAAGGGCAGGAGGTGGGGGCGGTCGTCGACGGAGACGTCGGCGGCCACAGACCCGAGGCTGCGCTGGAGGGAGGCGATCGCGAACGCGTGCTCGGTGCTGTCCTTGTGCGCGCTGAGCAGCTTGCGGGCCTGCGCCATCTCCGCGGTCGGATCCTCCTCCACCCGGTACGTGCCCGCGAGCACGCGTGAGGTCACCCGCCCGTGCTCGACGCCGATGAGCAGTTCGGGGGTCGCACCGATGAGACCGGCGATATCGAAGGTCCAGCAGCTCGGGTAGCTGCGGTTGAGCGCGCCGAGGACCGACCGGACGTCGATCTCCTCATCGGTGGTGACGACCTCGTCGCGGGCGAGGACGACCTTGCGCAGCGTCGCATCATCGGAGGCGGGATCCACCTCGGTGGGGGAGCCGACGGGGGTGAGCATCGCCGAGACGGTGGCCACAAGGTCCGCCCACGTCTCCTCGTCGAGGTCGCCGGGGGACTCGCTCGCCGAGGTGACCGGGCGCAGCGCCTCCTCCCTGAGCACCGGGGGAACCAGGGTCGCGCCCTCTGCGGCGATCGTCGTCATCCACACGCGACCGCCTCGGCGGCCGAGGACGAATTCGGGGATGTGGAGGAGGGAGTCGACCTCGGAGTCCTGGGAGTAGGTGACGGTCGCGAAGCACATCAGCCCCGACCCGAGGTGGTCGACCTCGTCTTCGATGACGGCGGCCGCGGTGATCGCCTTCCATGCCTCTGAGAGCTCGGTGAACCGGTTGCGACCGCGGGCGCGGATGCGCAGGGTCCGACCGAATCCGATGAGACCCGAGGTGTCGCGGACCCAGCAGGAGAACGCCGAGGTGGGCAGCAGCGCCAGGGTCTGCTCGACGGTCGTGGGCAGGCCGGATTCGAAGGGGAACCCGGGACCGGGGTCGACGTCGTCGACGAAGCGGGAGCGGACGGTGAGCCGAGGGGTGTCCGCGGTGATGTCGGAGGAGGAGAGCGTCGTAGTCATGGCACGCTCACTCTAACCGAGGGATCGTCAGGGAAACCTGGGGGTCCCCGCCCTGTCCGCCGGCCCCGTCGTCGGCTGTGTCGAGTCGCACACGGCCGAGTGTGACCGCGGATTCGCCCGCAGCCGCATCGTGTTGAGACAATGAGGCCATGAACCGTGCCCAGCTGGACAAGCAGCCTGCTGACGTCGCCTCGATGTTCGACGATGTCGCCTCCCGATACGACCTCACCAACGACATCCTCTCCCTCGGGCAGGCGCGGTCCTGGCGTCGCACCGTCGCCTATGCCGTGGCCGCCGGCCCCGGAGAGAAGGTCCTCGACCTCGCCGCGGGCACCGGCACGTCGTCGATGGCGTTCACCCATCACGGCGCCGAGGTGGTCGCCGGTGACATCTCCGAGGGCATGCTCGCCGAGGGCCGCCGCCGGCACCCGAAGATCGACTTCGTCTATGCCGACGCCCTCGATCTGCCCTTCGACGACGAGACCTTCGACGTCGTGACGATCTCCTTCGGCATCCGCAACGTCCACGACGTCGACCGTGCCCTTGACGAGATGCGCCGGGTACTCAAGCCCGGGGGCCGCCTCGTCGTCTGCGAGTTCTCGACGCCGACGTTTGCGCCCTTCAGCGTTGTGTACAAGGAGTACCTCATGCGGGCCCTGCCCGCCGTCGCGACCGCCGTGTCCTCGAACCCCGAGGCCTACGTCTACCTCGCCGAGTCGATCCGCGCATGGCCCGACCAGGACGCGTTCGCCGTCCAGATCCGGGACGCCGGATTCGACCAGGTGAAGTACCGGAACCTCTCCGGCGGCATCGTCGCGGTCCACCACGCGCTCAAGCCGTGAACGAGTTCGACGCCGACGTCGTCATCGTCGGGGCCGGTCCCGCCGGATCGGCGCTCGGAGCGTACCTCGCCCAGGCCGGCCATGACGTCGTCATCCTCGAGAAGTCCGGTTTCCCGCGCGACAAGATCTGCGGCGACGCCCTCACCCCGCGCGCGGTCAAGGAGGTCGGGTACCTCGGTCTCGAGACTCCCGAATCCGAGGGCTGGCATCGCAATCGGGGCCTGCGCCTCATCGGCGGCGGCCACCGCCTCGAGATCGACTGGCCCGACATCGACGGCACCCCGAACTATGGTCTGACCCGACCCCGGATGGGCATGGACGAAGCCTTCGCCCGGCATGCGCAGCGCAGCGGGGCCAGACTCTTCGAACAGGTCAAAGCGCTGAGTCCCGACATCGGCGAGGACGGCTGGGTCCGCGGAGTCCACGCCACCGGCACCGACCACCGGGGCCGCCGGGTCGGCCCCGACGCGCACTTCCGCGCCCCAATCGTCGTCGCCGCCGATGGCGTCTCCTCCCGTCTCGCCGTGGCCATGGGTCTGGAGAAGCGCGACGACCGCCCGATGGGGGTGGCCGTGCGCGCCTACCATTCCTCGCCGAGGCATGCCGACGAGTACATCGAGAGCTGGGTCGAGATGCGCTCGACGAACCCGGCAGGCGAGTCCGAGGTCCTGCCCGGCTACGGCTGGCTCTTCCCCATGGGCGACGGGACGATCAACATCGGCGCCGGCCTCCTCGACTCCTCACCCCAGTTCGGCTCCGTCGACCTGCGGGCCGTGATGCGGGAGTGGATCGCCGACATGGGCGAGGAGTGGGGGATCGACGCGTCGACGGAGATCGGTCCGATCAAGTCCGCGGCACTGCCGATGGCGTTCAACCGCACCCCGCACTTCCATCGCGGCCTCCTCCTCATCGGCGACTCCGGGGGCATGGTCAACCCGTTCAACGGTGAGGGCATCGACTACGCCCTCGAGTCCGCTCGCCTGGCCGCCGAGGTGATCTCCACCTACGCCCGGTATCCGGAGTCGATCATGCGGGAGAGGCTCGCCGAATACCCTGCGCTCGTCGGGGATTCGCTCGGGCGTTACTTCACCCTGGGCCGAGTATTCTCTGCGATCATCGGCCACCCGTCACTGATGCACTTCGGAATCAAGTACGGTATGGGTGTTGATGTTGTGATGGAGTTCGTCGTCCGACTGCTGGCGAACCTCTACCGCGACCCCACGATGTCCGAGGCCGATCTCATCGATCGGGTGATCGCAGGACTCACCCGGATCGTCCCGGCCACGAGCAATGCCTGACCCAGTGACTATGAATGACGAGGACATGAGCCACCTAGCCTCCCCGGTGACGTTCATCGGCGCCGACGCCCAGCTCGCGGCCGACATCTCGACTCAGCTCGAAACCGTCGAACGCCGCCTCTACGAGGTCACGGATCAGACCAGGAAGCTTCCCGACACCGCGTCGAAGCACCTGCTCGCCGCCGGCGGGAAACGGGCCCGTCCGAACCTCGTGCTGCTCACCGCCCGCCTCGGCGAACCTCACTGCGACGAGGTCATCGAGGCAGCGGTCGCCGTCGAGCTCATCCACCTCGCCTCCCTCTACCACGACGACGTCATGGACGACGCTCCCGTGCGCCGGGGCGCACCCGCCGCTCATGAGGTGTGGGGCAACTCCGTGGCCATCCTCACCGGGGACCTCCTCTTCTCGAAGGCCTCGCTCGTCACCGCGGGCCTCGGTCCGGAGGCTGTGAAGATCGAGTCGGAGACGTTCGAGCGCCTCGTCCTCGGCCAGCTCGCCGAGTTCGCCGGGCCCACTCCCGATGAGGATCCGATCGGGCACTACATCGACGTCCTTGCCGACAAGACGGGGTCGCTCATCGCCGCCTCTGCGCAGTTCGGGGCGATGTTCTCCGGCGCCGATCCGGCGCTCGTCGATCCCGTGCGGATCTTCGGTGAGCGCGTCGGTGTGGCCTTCCAGCTCGCCGATGACATCATCGACCTCACGACGACGGGCAGCCAGTCCGGGAAGACCCCGGGCACCGACCTGCGCGAACGCGTGCCCACTCTGCCCGTGCTCTACGTCCGTGCCGCAGCTGCCGATGGGGACGCCGAGGCGGCTCGGGTCGCCGAACTCCTCGACGCCGATCTCAGCTCGGATGCCGCCCTCGAAGAGGCACGGGCCGCGCTGGCCGCGCATCCGGTCACCGAGGCCGCCCGCGCCGAGGCGGTGCGCTGGGCGGAATCGGCGAAGGAGGCTCTCGCGCCGCTGCCGGAGGGCATCGTCAAGGAGTCCCTGTTCGAGTTCGCCGATTCCGTGGTCTCGCGCTCGCGCTGATCACTCCGACGTCAGCGGCCTTCGGCTGTGGCGGACCATGTCCGTGCACAGGAGGATGACGGCGATCCAGATGATGAGGAACCCGATCCACCGGGTCGTCGACATCGCCTCGCCGAGGACGGTGACGCCGATGATGAACTGGAGCGTCGGGGCGATGTACTGGAGCATCCCGATCCACGACAGGGGGATCCGCCTGGCGGCAGCGCCGAAGAGGATGAGCGGAATGGCCGTCACCGGTCCAGTCGCGAGGACGATGATGACGTGGAGCGGTCCGAACCCGGTGAACGTCTGCGCCCCCTGCGAGCCCAGCCAAGCCAGCCAGGCGAGGCTGGGCACCGCGAGGATCGCGGTCTCGACCGTCATCCCCTCGAGCGCCCCGACCTTCGCGCCGACCTTGTTCTTCACCAGCCCGTAGAACCCGAACGAGAGCGCCACGGAGAACGCGAGGTAGGGGAAGCGGCCGAGTCCGAGGCCGACGACGATGACGGCGACGAGACCGAAGCCCACGGCAGCCCACTGCAGGGGCCGCAGCCGCTCACCCAGGAAGACGACGCCGAGGCCGATCGAGATGAGCGGGTTGAGGTAGTAGCCGAGCGAGATCTCGACGAGGTGGCCGGTGTCGATGCCGTAGATGAACGTCGTCCAGTTGATTGCGATGAGCACGGCCGCCAGGGCGAGCAGCCAGAACGTCCGACCTGACCGCACGACCTGCCAGGTGCGCGCGAAGCCGCGGGCGAATACGAGGAGGATCGTGCAGAACACGAGCGCCCAGATCACGCGGTGCGCGACGAGTTCGAGAGCGCCGGTCGGTGCCGCCGCGGCGAAGAGCAGGGGGAGGAGACCCCAGAGCAGGTAGGCGGACGTTCCGTAGATGAGGCCGAGGCGACGGAACGCGCTCTCGTCAGGGGCGGCAACAGTGTTCACAAGGAGAGTCTAGGGTTCTCCCAGCAAACTGTGGGAGTGGTCTGCCACGCGGGACGCAGAGCGCTCATTGGGACTGACGGGCCGGTGCGAGTTTCGTCACGTCTGTGTTAGGGATACCTACATCGGCGATAGAATTGACCTCGATTGTCTAGAGAGGTGTGAGAATGACCCGTCCTTTCCGTGTGGCTATTGTCGGTGCCGGTCCCGCTGGGATCTATGCGGCTGATCTGTTGACGAAGGCTGAGCGTGATTTCGAGGTCAGCATCGATCTCTTCGAGCGACTCCCAACCCCGTTCGGTCTGGTCCGCTACGGGGTGGCTCCGGATCACCCCAGGATCAAGGGCATCATCAACGCCCTGATCAAGGTCCTCGACCGGGGAGACATCCGGATGTTCTCCAACGTCGACTACGGAGTCGACATCACCCTGGACGAGCTCACCGATCGCTACGACGCCGTGATCTTCTCCACCGGCTGCTTCGTCGATGCCTCGCTGGACATCCCCGGCGTCGACCTCCCCGGTTCCTACGGTGCCGCGGACTTCGTCAACTGGTACGACGCGCACCCCGATGTGAGCCAGGACTGGCCGCTTGAGGCTGAGCAGGTTGCGGTCATCGGCAACGGCAACGTCGCACTCGACGTCGCGCGCGTGCTTGCCAAGCAGGCCGATGACATGCAGGTCACGGAGATCCCCGATCATGTGTATGAGGGTCTGAAGTCCTCGAAGGTCACCGACGTCCATGTCTTCGGGCGCAGGGGCCCCGCGCAGGCGAAGTTCACCCCGCTCGAGCTGCGGGAGCTGGGCCATGTCGCCGACGTCGATGTCATCGTCTACCCGGAGGACTTCGAGTTCGATGAAGGGTCGATGGAGGCGATCGAGTCATCGAATCAGGTCAAGCAGGTGGCGAAGACGC